>ERZ1292630.185-Hain-H41-02um-R3-185-length-68811-cov-7_pt1 | contig 68811 bp, 39 predicted proteins | sample MGYA00564408_ERZ1292630 | MGnify/ENA primary metagenome ERZ1292630 (study PRJEB36523, sample SAMEA6512641) | groundwater metagenome | collected 2019-01-08 | study: AquaDiva: Metagenomics assemblies of 32 groundwater samples
GAGAGAAGGAAAAGGGGGAATGAGAGAACTGTGTTTGAATTGTTTGAATTGTTTGGTCACATGGACAAATCGACTCACGACCTTATCGAGACTATTGCCGACCAACTTCCGAAACACAGACAATATTTGTTTTTTTCCGTGGAGCGCGGCGCACCGACTCAAATGCAGCGCCAGGCGGCGAGACCGCGTTCAGGGCGCACCGGTTGTCACGGTTGCTACGACCCAGAGGGCACCGCGCAGCCGCGAGGTCGGCTAAGTCGAACGCTCCTCCTACCGGTGTGGAGAAATGGGCCCTTGCGTGTGCGCCCGATGTTGTGGAAATGATGTGCGCGACAGTTGTTTGACAAACTCGCCCCCCGAGAACAAGAAGACGGGTCTGATCAACCTTTCTTTTTACGACTACGTCCGGCGTGCGCAGAAGTGGACAGTTTGATCGCAATGTTGGTTGGGTCGAGTGCCACTTAAACAGTCTGACAAGTGTTTCGATGCGCCGAAGCCAAAAATACCGGCTCATCGACGAAAGTTCTTCTGATTTGTCGCAAGACGATCACGTGGAAGTTGCGCCGACTCGACGACATCATCGGACCTTCAAGCAGTCTTCGCGCCGTTCGCCGTTGCCCAACACATGGTTCCAGGAGGACGACGTGGCTTACGTGACGGATCCTAACCTTGGCGACCGCGAAGCGGAGCAACGGCAAATTTCTCGTGAATTGAAGCAAGCGCTTCTAGCGCTTCGTTTGGCGCATCGTCAAACGAGCGCTTTGCTGCAAAAGGCAAAGGATAAGCTGTTACAGCGACGTCATATTCAAACCGAGCCTAGTTTCGTTGTGCCTCCTGCGACTGGACCGCTCACCCTGCACGTCATTCACCATCATGTCACCGAGAGTGAGTCGCGCTCCGCGGCCCCGGCAGAGACCCATGCTGTTGCAAGTCACATCATTCAAGCCGTTGTTGAACCAACTCCAGGGTCGCAATCGGTACCGCCAGTACAGACTCAAGTTCCCGAGTCGGATCGCCAGCCAGAACTCGTTCATGCCGTGGCGACATACACAACGAGACCCGCACCGCCAATGACTCGCCCGAGTGGTCCTGTTTCCTAAATTTGTACGTTCCCTTCTTCCATGATTCTCGTTGTCCGTGGCGACGCAACTTGAATGACTGAAAGGTGTACAAAATGCGACACGGTGTATTATTTTTTTAACAATTTTTTGAAGGACAAACACAAAGAATGTCTCGTCGCAGCTACGGGTCGAGCTACGACAGCATCGATGACTCTGACGAAGAAACGGAGGTGATCGTCGTGTCGTCAGGGAAAAAACTCAATTTCGCGGCGGTCTTGGATGAGATTTCACGCACGTCAACCGACACCAAGCAACTCCTCGATTTGGCCTTCGACCACGCAAGTCGATCGCCACCCAGACGTCAGGACGGGGAGGATCCCGTGACCTTCCACGTGTATCCAAGTCCCGGCTCAGCCAAGGCATCGAAAACACGAACGCCTCATGCGCAGCGCGACATCACGCAGACTGCTTCAGCGGATTCACCGATCGCGGCCGCGTCGCCGAATGCGGATGGGCGGTGGATTGGTGCTGCCCAACAAAATCAATCAACGTTGGTTTACGTCGATCGCGGCACGAGTCCTCCGCGTTCAGATGGCGGACAAGCGACCAACCAACAACCTCCACACAGTACGACACCCGTGACGAAAGTCATCCCTCAAAACGACGACCGGACCGTCGCCAGTGTTCATTCGCCAGCTCCGTCCACGACAACGGGCACCGCGCCGCGTCAAGTGGACACGCCACAGCGTGCTGAACACGCAGTTTCGGACCAGCGAATGACGTCCAGTTCCGGATTCACTACTCTTCGAGTACGCGACGCCTTTGGCGCCGAACACGTGATGAAAGTTACGATCCCTGTGATTGAATGTACTTCGACCTGGCGGCAAAAGCGAACGCCAGATGGTCGACTCTTCTGGAAAAACGAAACAACCGGAGAAAAATCGTGGACCCTTCCAGAACACTAAGCGTGTTTTGTACAGCTTCCTGCATCGTTTGTACGGCTTCGCCACGGTTGCTTTGTCGCGAACAAAGACTTTCCGCGTTCGGCGTTGGTGTTGTCGCAGTGTTTTGTTGCTTTGTCTTTGTTGTTGAAACGCTGTACAGTCGGTTGTGAAAACAATCATGTCTGCGAGCATATTTATCATTCTTCTTCTGTTGTCGTTTCCGATTTATTGTTATTGTCAAGCGACTTCGGACAGCTCATCGATTCTACCCGTGCTTCGCATTCCATTCGATGGCGTGGAACCAACCGTCAACTTTGCTGGGAGCTACACTTTGCATGAGCGTCGCAAGGGAGATGTGATTCAACGATCACTTGTGGTTTCTTTCGGTGTTGACTTTGCACCGTTGATGCCCGTGCCACTCAGCGGAACATTTCACAGATTGATCGTTGGCATTGGCATTGTTGTGAACTCAACGGTTCGATTTTCCGCTTTTTACGGTCGGCGCCGCAACGAAATTTGCCAAACCTCGTTCACCGCGCCTGACTTGCAAAGTAGCGTTCTTTTCCGCAGTTGGGACGCTTCGGCGCTCCCCGGTGACTATTCTCTCGTCGTTCCCGACGGACCTCAAGCATCTTTCCGAGCGAAGGGCACGATGGCGTGGCTTCCCTCAGCAACGCCACAGTTCAACCGAGGTGACGTGATCAACGTCCTTCTTCGCGTCGCAGTACAACGAAACGCACCGGAAGAGAATCCCGCGTTCGACAAGCCAATAACGATGAATTGTTCGGCACCCGACGCTGTGTTATCCGCTTTCGGGGCGGTTTCCGATGAGTCCATCGTTTACTTGAACAAGCAAACCACGTTCGCCTTAGTCGATGGTGCCGTCAGTACGCAAGTGTCGCCAGACTGCTTTTCGGGAGTACCTTCACTGACACTCAACGGTGCCTGTCGCACGTGTTTTCCGAGCATTGCAGGTGGACGCTGCAGCATTTCGTGTTCTTGCAGTTCGCCAACCGGAGTGTGCAGCGAAGGACCACTGGGGAACGGCTCGTGCCTGTCATGCTCGTCCAACAGATTCGGTCCTACATGTGCCTCGGAGTGTCAGTGCAACAGTTTGAATTCCCTCGGCTGTGACACAGGCATTAAAGGAAGCGGTGCTTGCCGATGCCGATCGAACTATGGGGGGGTGTCTTGCAACGATTGCGGTGCTCGGTTCTTTGGACGCGATTGCCAGCAACCTTGCAGCTGCGATAATGGTGTGTGTAACGCGGGTATTTCCGGCAACGGCGAGTGTAGCACTTGTGCGCTAGGCTACGCCGGTCGATTCTGCAACACCACCTGTCCGTCCGAATGTCCCGCTGGGATGCTGTGTATGAACGACGTAAGGGGCGGTCTCTGCGTTCAGCCACCATCACAAACGACGGTTCCAAGTGTGTCGGCCTCCTCGACGTCTGCCGTTAATCAAACGGTGTACCAGGCTCGACGGATGAGCGTCACGTTCGAAGCCAGCATCGAACAATTCGACGCAAATCGTTTCATTCGCGTTGTCGCGCTTGCCGTAAACGTCGATGAATCTAATGTGAAGGTGGTCGCGGTTAAACCTGGAAGCGTGATTGTCGATTTTCGAATTGTCGGCATGTCTTCGGTCGACACGGAACGGACATATAGCACGCTTGTGTCGCTCATCCAGCAACGCGATCCCTCGCTCAACGATTTGCCTCCGATCCTGTACTACTCGAGACCTCTGGACATCGCCGTCGAGACGCCGCCTTCGATCCAGCTTTCAAGCACGAGCGACGTCGCATCCCTGGAAACATCGTCGTCACTGTCACAGAAACCTGTGACTATGAGACCGGGGTCGAGCCCGTTGCCACCCGCACCTGGACTGCCACTCGCACCGGGAAGCCCCTCAGCCAGTGCGGCGCCATCTGCTTCCGTCATTGTGGGAATCGTCGTCGGAACCGTGGTTGGTTTCGCAGCGTTAATGATCCTGATCATTTGTTGCTGTCGCTCCACAAGGAAAATCCCACCGTCCCTCGCAGAAGACGAAGTCATCCACCGTGCCGTCACGATCGACGAACAGCCATCGATCAAGGAGCCTAGCGAACATGACGGAGACGACCCACAGGTTTCCCCATTGAAAAATGGAGGAATAAAGCCGCGACAGTTTGCCCCAGTATTGTCAAAGGAAGAGGCACTGCACGTCAAGATAATGGAAAACCGGCTTGCCTTGCTGGGCGATGAAGAAACCTCCTTCCCAGCCCGGGGGAGTATGAATTGTGGTCGCGGAGCAACCGCGCCTCCTATCCATCCCGCAGAGCGCGTGCGTGATGCAGGGCAACTGAGCGAGGCCGCGCCAGTCAGCGAGCTGGAGCCATGCAGCAAAACCGTAGCTGTCCGCCGGAAACGCACTGACGAAGCTCAAGCAGCGGTCGTAGAACCGGTATCAGCATTGAACGAAGCCGACGCTGTCTCGGCTGCAGCGACCGAACTTGGTGGAAGTGGAGGGCAGCGGCACAAGAAACCGAAGCGATGCAAGTTCTGTGGCGGGATTTTTGGCGAAACGGATGAGGTTTGTCCTGTTGAAAAGAGGTCTCACGCCGTGCTGAAGCAGGAGCGAAAGGCAGAGAAGCGAGAAAAACGAGAAAGGAAACGTCGGGTGACAACTCAAGACGACACTGGCCGTGACAGTGACTGATCCCCCCCGCCCAAGAAAAAGAACACCCACATGAGTCCAGGTTGGCACGGGCAACGAAGATGAGAAGGGACCAGGCTGTGGCAATCGGTGTCCGTCAGTCCTCGTTTGTTGCTTCCTACGTCAAAGATAAGATTTTTCTCGAACCCATCAATCGATGACCCTCAGCTGGCCGGTAGACAATGAACTCCAAAATTTGCTGCGGGAACCCTGGCAAACACAAACATCGCCCCTGGGCAGCGGAGGTCCCTTGACGCTGACATGTGACCTATTGCATCGGCGTTTACGTTCCCAGGCATCGCGGGCAGTGGAGTCCGCAACGGAATTGCCATTGGATGGCATGGGCCTCACAGAGCTCTCGTCCCAGGAAGAGCCATGTCCACTGCAGCGAACGCCGTGCTTGCGGCGTCTTTCGCTCAGCAATAACCACCTGCACGACGAAGCGCTGCTGCGGGCGGGAAGAAATAGCTTCATCGCGCAGGAAATGTTGGCAGTTCTTCCAGAACTTCGGGAACTTTCCATCGACGGTAACCAGTTGCAATGGAACCTGAACCGTCACAAAGGCGCCGTGTCCAATACGGACAAAGTTTTGCAACACCCAAAAATAGAAACGTTGTCGTTGGCGTCCAACGCCATATCTTCGCCGCCCTCACTTCACATGCAGCGGCTCACGACGCTAGATTTGAGCGGTAACCGGCTGGCTTTTCAAGTGACGGAAAGCCCACAAAGTAGCACAAAGCCCCAAGTGGCTGCCTGTCTCGTGCCCTGGCGTACCCCGCTGTTGACCAGCTTGGACTTGTCGCGCAACGTGATTTCATCTTTGTCCTGCCTATCAGGCCTGGTTCACCTGAGGATACTGAATGTCAGCTGCAACAAACTTTCGTCATTTGCGGGCATCGAAACCATGACTGCGCTGGAAGACATCGATGCGAGTCACAACGCGTTGAAGATTTCGCGACTCACGTCTCACGCCAATCCGTTGAAACCGATCGCCTCGTCCGTGCTTCGACTGAACGTCAGCTGCAACGCCGTTACATCGCTTGCATTTTTTCCAACTGGGGGCCTACCTCGGCTCGCCGCTTTGAACATGAGTTCAAATCCTCTCAACGGTGCGGCCTTAGAAGCGGAAACTCCTCGGAGACGCGATGCAGCCGACTTTCAGCGCGGGCGTTGCCATGACATCGACGACGCAGAGTATGGTGACGACGGAGACCTTACTGCGCCATCGATGAAAAAGAACTCGGGTCATATTTCCAAGGGGAAAATGCTCGCCTTTTCGCAGAGCCTCGACTCAGCAAGACCTTCGACCGGCGCGCGGACGATGGGATTTTGGCTGCGATTATGTACGTTGTTCCCCTCGATGGAATCACTCGACGCCTCCGGTCTCCCCCCATCGCTGCTGTCGGATGTGGGAGACTTGCGCCAGCTGTCGAAGTGTGCGCAGCTTCACGATTTACACCTTGGCGACACATTGGTGTTGCCCCTGGAACTCACGAACGGCGACGGACCCGTTTCAGATTCCTCAAGGGCCGCATTCATCGGCAGTCTTCTGCCGTCATTGGAATCCGTTGACGGGTGCAGATTTCGCCAACAGACTTCAGTACCAGTGTCACTCGATTGCGACGACAAACTGGCGCATGTCCTTGGTGAAGACTTGGTCATGAAACTTGCTTGCCTGTTGCCATCAGTTGAACAACGGCCTGCCTCCGCAGTGACAAGAAGCAACGTCAGTGTCCGCGGAAGACCATTTTCCGCCGGCCCTCCCGCAGCCGCTGGCGTCGCTGACGTCGAGCGTGAACTCCGTGAGATGCAGCGCGAAGCTCAAGACTGCGTCAAGAACATGGAAGATGCGTTTCGCCGGATGGCAGCGTCGATACAAATCGCGTTCAGAGTATCCACGTCGTCACATTCATTGACGACGGCGTCCAACGAAGTTCCCGCTGTCCAACCGACCGTCGAGATCACACCGTCGAAGCCGGTAGGTGCACCGTCACCACCAGGTAAGCGACCAACGTCTCGGGCGGTGTCATGTGACGTCCCGAGCCCGCATCGGTCGCCTCTTACCGTGAAGGCGTCGTCCCCGGCGAGGGCCTCTCGGATCTCGCTCCGGACTTCGTCACAAGGTCCGGTGCAAGTACCGACTACGACTCTAGGTGACGTGCCGAAGCCGCCTTCGTTTCGCCAGGAGCAGGATGCGTTCAAACTCCAGCTCATGAAAGACGCCGAGGAAAAGCGACGGAGCGCGATGGCCGGACGCGTGAGAAGCGCGGCACCCGGTGCACCGGATCGCTGGGCGCGTCAGGCCCAACCCACTGAAGAGTCGAGCATTCCATTATCGAAGCCGGCGACCCCAAGCGTTTCAACTAAATGTGATTCAGCGTGTCTGACGGATTCGCTTATTCGGGAGGACGTTGAGTCCGGAGTGAGGCAACCGACCAACCAAATCGCGAGGCAATCGGAATACGTCGTGGTGAATGGTGACTCGAGGTTGATCATGCAACGAGCAAGCGGCACATCATCACTCGGGTTCGAGTCCCTGCGTCCGACCAGCGCCTCTGGCCCGTCAAGCAAGTCGCGGCCGCCACGTCAAACGATTCCCTCGACTCTTCCTTCTTCTGCAAAACCTTCGTCAGCGGTTGACGAGCGACGCCCAACCGGAGCGGTGCCGGCTCCTTCTCAGCGAGTCACGGACGTCACGGTACCGCCTCCAAGCGCAGTAGATTCTCTTGTGCATGTGGGCGCTCCGGCGTCACTGAACGTCCGCGTGCGACCCTTGAAGGGTGCCAGGTAGCAGTGATGTCACCGGAAATGCTTTCTCCTTTGGGGCATCGGCAAAGCGAGAGGAGACGGTTTTTGTTTGCTACCCACTCAATGACAACAGATGTAATCATCGAGTACACCAAAGTCGCTAAGCTGACGCGCCTCGAAAGTGAGCTAAAGTGACATGACTGTTCACGAATTGCACATCACAAAGTGCATCGGCGGACAAGGCCAGTTGGCAGAAAAATCGTTCAATTTTTCTGTTAATTAAATGGAGGGCTAACGTGAAACGACCTGACCATGAAAAATAGTTCGCGAATCGTGAACGTCGGTTTAGTCAGTGATCGATGCTTCATCAAACGCAAACGAGAATCTGGCCGGACATGAGGAGGCGCCTTGCATGACGCCCATCGAACGCGCTTGAAATCCTCCGTGCTCACTCGTACGCCCTCCGATCGTTTCCTGGTTGGTCACCTCATCCCAGGCTTCCTATTTTCCTCCCTTCTTTCCCACATGTTCAAGCGTCAGTCACTCGTTCACGTGGCGTTGTGCATCGCGGCCTGCGGTGCGATAACGGCAGCTCAAACCATTCGGCTGACGTGGATTTCCGATACCCATCTAGATCCGCGATACAATGCTACTGACGGCACATCAACTTGCGCAGAACACGACGTACGTCCCCCGTTCGGTCGCCCAGACTGCGACTCGCCTCCAGCCTTGCTGAACTCCGTCGTTGACGATCTGCTGTCGCAGCCCGGGCATCGCTTCATGGTTTTCGCGGGCGATTGGAGTCGCCACGACGTGACAACGTCAAGCCAGCAGCTCACCTTCGAGGCATTTCGTGACACAGCGGTGGCCTTTCAACGCGTCGTCGAAACGCACGGCCAACGCGGCACGATCATTCACGCGCTTCCCCACCCGCGCGCGTCGTATGATCGCTTCACCACAGCGGTGGGCAACGATGACTTCGTGCTGGACTACAACAGCTCTGTGAACGCCTCCGTTCCGAACGTCTTCTTGGCAAATTACACACGGGTGCTGTCGGCACTCAACATGCTGATGCCATCGGAATTGGAAACATTTTCGACGTGTGGATTTTACTCCAGAACCTTGGAAACGGGGCCTGGTCTGCCCGGCCTGTCGCTAGTGATGTTGAACACAGTCATGTACTCCCTTGGCTGTGTCAAAGCTGACGGTCTGACACCATGTGTTTCCGGGCCCGATCCCTGCGGTCAGTTGGCTTTTCTGGCTGCCACTCTAAGCGATGCTCGTTCTGTGAACGCGTCGGTTCTCATCGTGGGTCACATTCCCCCGTCATCCAGCTTTTACTCAGCCGCGACGCACCCACACCGCTGGGGGACGACGACGTTCGGCTATTGGCGCGACATCTATCAGGGGGCTTTCGTTTCGATCTTGCAGAAAGCTCTGCTCAATGGCACTCAGATCGTCGCGCAAGTATTTAGTCATCAACATCACGGACTGTTCACGGGCGTTGCTGGGCTTCCACTTTTCGTCGGGCTGGGGTCAATTTCCCCCATTTTCGACAATTTGCCCAGTTATCAGGAGATCCAACTGCAAACACGGGCCGCGGAAGGCGATCTACCTGCTCGTTGGTTGATCGGAGACGTTGCTCTTCGGCGTCTCACGAATTTGGCGGCGGCTGGAATCAACGGAACGCAACCAGACTGGGAAACGGCGTCATTTCGTGGCACATTTCCGGAAGCGAACGGGTTCAACGATCTTACCTCCGACGTGGTAGCGTTAATAGGCAACCGGTTGCTGTCGCGCCGTGGCAACATGTCGAACGCTCTGTTCTGGTACAACGCCGATCCCGCGAATTTGAATGTGACGACCGTGCCGTGCTCGCTCATGAATCCCACCAATGCGTGCCAACGACTGTTCGGCTGCTTTTTCACCACCGGCATTGTTCCCTCCAATTTTACTCAATGCTTACAGCAGTAACCAATCGGTCGTGAATTGGCATACGGCGGCAACGTGCGTGACGTTCCCGGCCGAAGAGTTTCGTGATTCTGTTGTTGCAACTGTCCTCTCTCACAGGAATGGTGTCCAAGACAAAACGGCAGCGCAGCCAAGACGCCATCAAGCGTAGCCTTGGAATCGTCGGCGCTCTGCCGCCCATGCCGAAAAAGTCAATTCATGAAAAAAAGGTGCGTCCCAACATGAAGGGAAAGCACAAGATACGTCTCGGCCACCAGAGCGCCGACATTTATGAAGGATTCGATGCGAAGTTGCCGCAGTCGTTGCAGTGTCGAGACTGCCATCGCGTGATCCGGACGATTGGGTTTTGCGCCTTTTGCAGTGTTGCGGCGAAAGCTTCTGGCGCCACGTCCGTCCAGCAGAAGGAGAAAACGGCAAAGAAAGCGGCGACGTCAGTGAACGCCAAAAAGAAGTCGGTTAAGCGGTGAAGCAGTGCAGCTCCTAAATTTACCTTGTTATTCCGGGTGTTTATCTGCACGGTGCACTCGTTCAAAGTCGTGGTGAGACGCCTACTACGTTCAACAGATATAAATGATCGGATCTTTTTTCAATAAAAATGGTGCGAAGAAGGTGGATCAGCCGCCAACGCCGACCGCGACCGCGGCTGGACAGGTATCCGTAGCGGCACCGCCTGCCAGCGCCGCACCGTCTGGAGGCGACATGTTCGGTGGCATGACCACTGCCCGACGTGCGCCCCGCCGTGGGACGGTGGCGACAAAGCCGAAGGATGAAGACGAGCGATCAGCGTCGGCGGATTCCGTCCCCTCCGCGCCGACGCAGCCTGCGCCATCCGCCGGCAAACAAGTGGACAAGAAAGCATCGTCTGAGCCTTCGGCCGCAACTGCCAACACCGTCTTCCAAACTGGCGGTACGAGCGTCTTTTTGAGCGGTGGGCCGATGAACGCTTCCGACTTCGAGGAGGATCCGGACCTGGCGCGCCTCCGCAAGCGGCTGGAGCGGTTCTACTCCCACTACAATCCGGCGAAGCTCAGTAACGTCGACAACACCATGACGCAGTACAGAGGGAAAGAGGCGGAGCTGTTCGATGCGCTCATCAAGAAGTACGGTCCGGAACCCAGCAGCATGGCTAATCCCGCTTCAGGCGACGCGGCCCACGATCCAAAATCGGCTTTCGGCTTTGGTGACAATGCGGCCGCTTCCTTCACGATTGGCGCCACAACGCAAGGTTTTGTCGCTTCGGATGGGGGAGGCGGCTTCGCACCGGACAGTGGCGGTTTTGGGACTGCGGAATTCGGCGCTGCCCCCACGGGTGGATTCGGAGCAGCCAATGCGGGTGGATTCGGATTTGCGCCAACCGCGTTCCCCCCGGTTCCTTTCTCTGATGTGACTGGGGCGGCTCCAGGCTTCGCGACGGGAGACGCTCCTAGCGGCTTTGGGTTTGCAAGCGACGCCGCTGCCGGTGGCTTCGGCTTCGCCGCGGAAGCGGCCGCTCCCCCCACGGCCGGTTTCGGTTTCGGTACTCCAGCCGCCGAGCCCGCGATCGGAAACGGCGCAATTCCACCTACTGAGAAGGCAGCCGCCGCGTCCCAACCATCCGATGAGGATTCCGATGGAGAGTACAGTCGCCTCGAAAAGCAAGACGCCCTCATTCAAAAAGCGTCCGCGGCAGTTGACGACTCCCGCGCGGAACTGGCGAAATCGGTCACCCAAGCGGCCGACCTGATCACCCAGCGACGATCGTTGATCACCCGACACAAACAGCTCGAGTGCCAAGTTGAGGCCCTCATCGCAGGGGAGGAGTACGCGGCGGCTGAGGCAGCGGATGCTGAGCTGCACTCGGTGTGTTCGCAACTTGTTGCGTGTGATGACAAATTTTCACTTATTTGCTCTTCATTTCGCCATCTTGTCGCCCGTGTCAAGGCCACGCTTGAACAAACGGCGGCCGTGTACCAACGGGAGCGCTCCGCCTTGATCGAAATCAAGGAGGACCAAGAGCGGAAAACAAGCAAGTACTTCAGCGAGACTCAATTACGTTTGGATCAGCAAGGAGATCGGGTGCGCGCCGCTCTCGAAAAGGCGAGCCGGCAAATGACGAATTTCGCTGACGAAGTTGACCGAGTTAAACTTCGGCTAAAAGCCATCGACGACAAGATCAACGAACAGACTCGGGAAGTCCGAAGTCAACGCGACGAAGTCGCCACGCAAGCCGAAGCGTTGGACAAGCAAATCAAAGAAATCGAGGCTCAGCTCGCCACCAAGCGTCGGCAGCTTGCCGAACGAAAAGCAACATTGGGCGAACTCAATGGCAAACTGCAGTCCATTCAGGATGATCACAAGGAGTCGCGAGCGAGCGTGGAACTCCAAATGTCAGATGAATCATCGCGACTTACAGAAGCCACCGCCCGAGTTGCTGAACTGAGTTCGCAACAGCGCAAGCTTCACGACGACGAGGCAACGCTCAACGCGGAGAGGGAGGACGTGAAAAAGGAACTAGCCGATCACCAGTCGAAAATCGCTAATTTTGAGAAGTTTGCCTTCACCATCGCCAAGCAACTGGTGCAGTCCCTCGAAGAATTCTCTCGCGATGCCATCGGTAGCGCCCTGGAAACCAGGAAGGCCGCGCTTACGAGCGACGGAGACTCTGTCTTACCCCGGCCGCATCGCGGGGAGTCCGATCCCATGGCCGTAAAAATATCCACCATTGAGCTTCAGCTGCAAGACAATGCCAAGAATCTTGCCTCGCTCGCCGCCAGGCTGTCTGACATCGCGGCACTTGTGCCCGTGGTTGAGGCAGCAAAGAAGGCTGCAGCGGCCGCAAAACAGTTCAAAGATGCCCAAACCAAGACCGATGAACTGAAAAAGCTGAACGAAGAGCGAGAATCCCTGTCGAAAAAGTCGAGCGACTTGACATCGTGCGAAACACAACTCCGTGGGGAACTTCAGCATTTGCGCTCTGCTCAGCGTCAGCATCAACTCGAAGGAGAGAAGCAGCGGGGTCAAATTATCGACAACTATGCGATGAAAATCAGAGCGTGCTGGGTCGCGGCGCAAGCCGCCACCCCGTTATCCTCGGCAAACATCGCCTACTTACCGCAGATGGTGTCAGACGAGCACCATTTGTCGACGGACGATGCCGACGACGTTGTGTCCGTTGCTCGAAAACTCACCGATACACTGTTAGGCGAGCTATCCTCCTGCACCGGCATCGCCATTGGTCAGCTGCTCAACGAGCCGCAAGATGAAACACCGCTACCGAAGGCGCCCGTGGCAGCGGCGCCCGTGGCAACATCGCCCGCCGAGGCCATGCCAGCGCCGCAAAAAGCCGACGTCGAAGCTCGACTTGTGGCATTGCAGCAGCAGCTCGACGAGGCCACAGAGGCGGAGGCGTACGATCGGTGCGAAGAGATCAACGAGCAAATAGAATCCCTTAATGCTGTGCTCTCTAAAATGTGATAGCCTGTGACCCTTATGTCTGTTTGTGCCGCGAACGCCTTGTGGATCTCCGCTGCGGAAGCGGAAGATACTTTTTGGACGATGGTCATGACTGTGCGTTTGTTTGGCGGGTTTGGATGATGACAGGGGCTGTTGGTGGTTGCTACCGCATATGCCGTCGCAACCCGTCGCTTTGCAGACCGCGGCAAAAGTTGCACGGTGCCAGCCGCCTCCGTTGCAGCCTTCCACACCCGCGTCACAGGTGCGCGCGTATTTTGCACCGTTGATTCGCATCCGCCGGCCTGCGGTTCACGGCTCAGGAAGTCCGCAAACCCCTCACGGCGGCCACGGCTGGTTAGTGTGGCCTAGCAACGCGCTGATGCTGCTTCGTGGTTCCTTTTTGGTTTCTGGTGGAGGCAGATTTGAACTGAAGAACGTTGCGGTGTACTGGGCCGCCTATCATTATTTTCCCGCGTTCGTGGCTGTCGTGGCGACGACGGTGAACTGTGTTCTTCACATCGCGTTCACACTTGTGTTTCCTGATCTGAACGCGCAGTCCTTCGATCGTTTCCTCGTGTCGCGGGCGCTGCTTCCTCGGCTTCTGCTGCTTCTGGGCGTCACGAGTATCGGCTACAAGGCTGGTGTGCATATTTTAGACTGCGTGATCGACAGCTGCCGACTTGTCGTGCATTCACGCAGCCCTCGCTCTGAGATGCCGTTTTTCGACCTTTATTCGCAACTAAGCTGGCATCGTGCGACGACGGGTCGCCTCGTCACACTAGTCATCGTTTTCGCGATCATTGCATCGGCGGCGGCCATCGTCGTCGACCCGCCCGCGGCGATGGGATTCACGTGGGGTCCCCGACGCGACTCCAACGTCGTCGTGGTACTCGCTTTGGTTGTGGTCGTCGAGATCATCTATTTTTGTGTGTCGTTTGGAAGAGCACTGTATGTGGCGCAAGATCTTCGTCGAAGCGTCGATGACGGGATGGCGCGTGACGACCCCATCTACGCGAAGACGTGGGCGGCGACGGTGCTTGGGATGCGACGGATGACTGTGGGCCTGCTCTTCTGTCTGTGCATGGTCCTCGCCTTGGAGCAGGGGCCTTCGTACGGTTGGACGTGCTTTGCCGAGGCGACCATTTATCTCGCCATCATCCATATCGGCATCAGCCTGGCCGTCAAGTTGTCGATGTGGCTCCATCGCTTCGTTAGCGTACTGCAAGTAATGAGTACGAGCTTGACGGCGGTCGCGGTGGTGGCAACGTCCGTCCTGCCCCTCACCGCGCTGGGGATCGCTAGCGCCACCAACATGCCTAACTCCGTGGCTGTGGTGATCCAGTTTCTGCCAATCGGGTTGCTGCTGGTCAATGTCGTGGAACTGTCGACTCCTCCACCGCCGCAGAGCCCACCGCCGCAGCCGTCGATTTCATGGGTGAGAAAGGTCGTCCGCGTGTGGAGCAGAGCGCTCCTGCTTCATCACGCCGAAAGGCGCCACCGTGCATGCGGCGTGGCCGAGGACTCCCCCCATGAACGCATTCTGCACTTGTGCCGCGTGGCGGTCCGCATGACGTTTTTCATCATGTTCGCGACCGTCGCCGTGCTCTGCTGGTGGTTCACGAGCCAACTGATCAGCGGGGTCGCGTCGACCTCGGCAGGCGCCACGTCATGCGAGTGGACGTCGCCTACCTCAATCCACATTTCAACCGGGCCTTTGAACGTGACTCTTTTCGGGGTGGACGCACCGTCGAAAAATGACGCAGGAGATCCGCTACGATACGCTGGCCTTTGTCAACGGACTTGGGCGCATCACCTACAAGCAGGCGATTTGGCGTATTTTTCGACGCTATCGTACATGCGACACGGATCGACGAGTTTTTCGAGCATGTTTGCCTTCTACAAGCAATATCACGTCGACGCGGGCACCGACTGGGAGGTGGTGTTTTCGTCTTACACCACGGACGCCACTGCCGCGAGCACGTCCCAGCCTGCCTTTCATCACATCCGTTCACGAACACGCAACACTTCGGTGATCAGCATCCGGGGAACGGATCAAAGTTCCGCGAGCGACTTTCTGCAGAACGCGCTGATCTTCTCAGAAACATTCATTTTTTCGGCCATCACGACTTTCGTGCCCGGAAGTTCGCTGCTGAGTGACTCGGTCGTCAAGGACCTCATTCGCGCAGCAAGCTCGTTTCACTCGTGGCTCCTTTCCGCCCACGCCGCCGACGGAGGTCACCCCGATCCGACCCATCGTTATGATGCGGCGATTGCGAATTACGTTCTCGCCTTCCTTGGCTCCACTTGCGCCGATCCGTCGAACGCGGCATGCCGGGAGTCCTTCGTTCTGACCGGTCATTCCCTTGGTGGCACGCTAGCCCAGATCGTCGGCGCGAAGCATCGCTTGGCGGCCGTCGCCTTCTCCAGCCCAGGCATCGTGCTTCTGGAGCGAAAGTATGGCATCGGTCGCGAGGACCTTGATGCATACGTCACCAACATCGTCGTGTCGAATGACTTTTTCCCGAACATCGGAAAGCTGGGTGGCACGGTTCACCACGTCGCTTGCGAAGAGACGCGAGCCGACGTGTGCCATGCGATCGAGTTGCAGACCATCCGGCAGTTCACCAACTGTCTACGCTTCCGCCAGTCGCTGCGGGTTGTCGGCAACTACAGCATCAACCCCTTCGCGCACCGGCGGCCTCTGGAGCGACTCGTTTCCGCCGTCGGTAACGTTGCGCGACTGTGGTAACGTACGTAACCCGTGGGCGAACCCGGTGCACCTCGGTCCGCTTAGTGTTGCATGCGTTTCAATGATTTTTGTGGTGGCTTGTTCTTCTCGCGGACTGTTGAATCTGCGCAGTTTTGGTTTTCCCACCTGCAATGGCTGCACTCACCCCACCGACCGACCCGCCTACAACCCCGCCATCGTCGGCTGCGGCGGCGGCCGCGTCAGCAGTTCCGGTGCCGCCAACCGCCGACGTCCATCGTGTCGTCACCACCGAGTTGGGGGAAATGACTGAAATGACGTCCATGTGCCCCACTTGCGAACAAAATGGCATCACCCGATTGATGCTGACCAAGATTCCTCATTTCCGGGAGATTATCGTTTCGAGCTTCGAATGCGGTAATCCCGAGTGCCGCGAAACGAACAGAGAGATTCAATTTGGCGGGCAGTACGGACCAAGGCACATTGTGGTGGAGCTCGCCGTTCGCAATGCCGCGGACATGAATCGGCAAGTAGTCAAGTCAGAAAATGCGGTGCTCATCATCCCAGAGCTCGAGCTGGAAATGCCCCGAGAGACGCAGAAGGGGTCGCTGAACACCGTCGAAGGGCTCCTTGTGCAGACGATCGAGGGCCTCATGTTCCAGCAACCTCTGCGTCGCGTCATGGAACCCGCGATCGCAGACCAAATCGAAGCGTTTTGCGCGAAGCTGGAATCGTACAGGGACGGCAGCAAACCATTCACCGTGAAGATCGACGACCCGTCTGGCAACAGCTTCATCGAGCCCATCTACACGCACTACCACCCAACGTTGGATCCTCAGATATCTCGCACCGAGTTTCCACGAACCGACGAAGACCGGCTACTACTCGGCTTGGAGGACGACTACAACACACGCCGCAACACCGCCCAGGAAACCGCTGTCGACGAAGGCGAAATTCCTGAAGTGATGTGTCTCACTGAAAACTGCTCGGCGTGCAGAGTGCCAGGGGAGCTCAAGATGCACAAATGTGACATCCCGTACTTCCAGGAAACCATCATCATGTCGTTTCGCTGCGACGCGTGCGGATATCGCAGCAGCGAAGTGAAAAACGGTGGCGCCATCTCAGCCAAGGGCATGCGTGTTACGCTCAAGGTTGAAAATCCCGAAGACATGAAGCGTGACGTCCTCAAGTCCAACACCGCCACGCTGAACATTCCCGAGATCGATCTGGAACTCGCGCCGGGAACTCTCGGTGGTTTTTTTTCCACCGTGGAGGGGGTTCTGCAACAAGTGGTCGATCAGCTGTCGTCGCTGCGGCACGCAGATTTCGACTCAGGAGACGGCAGGAGCGCTGCTTCGCACAACAGCGCGTCCGAAATGGCGACGTTTCTGTTGCGGGTGACCGCGCTGAAGGAAGGCACCATACCCTTCACACTGATTCTCGATGATCCTCTGGCGAACGTTTACATCCAGAATCCAAAGGCGCACCTGCCTGCGCCGCAAAACGAAGATCCCCAGTTGGTGACGGAAAGTTACGAACGGTCCTTCGAGCAGGACGAAGAGCTGGGTCTGCACCAAATGCAATGCTGACTCGCGTGGGCGGCTGACGACGTCGAATCTTTTTTGGGTGATGCGGCGGCGTTCCTGGGATTTACAAGCCCTTTCCAGGCGCCACCATCGGCATCGGCCGCCTCTACCTCCCCCTCCTCCTTCGTTTCTTCCCCACTCCGAGTCAACAGTGAACCCACGGGTCGCGGCAACGGATATTTAAAGCAAAGTAACAGTCAAGAACTTCAAGGAGCACCGCCATCCACCAGTCAGCCAGCGGCGGCCGCAAAGCGAAACGGACGTCAAGGCATGTTCTCGTGCGGAGGTCGAACGATCTTCGACGAAGCAACGCCCCGAGCCATTCAGCGGGCGGCCCCGACGATCTGCGTTGGAGACATCATGGCATCGCAGCGCATCGTTGTCTTCTCAGATCCAGACCAACTGGTGCAACTGTGTGGCGCGGCAATTGATCCGTCCCCAGCGCCCGATGGTGATGGTCTTGACGCTGACTTCTACCTCACATGGGAGCGACTGTGCTCAAGTGCCAGCACTCAAGTCGCGCCACAGCAGGTGTCATGCACTGAACTCCCACGACAAACAGAAGCCTCCGTCAAGCCGCAAGATGGTGGATTCCTGAGTGCTTGGCTCCTCACGGCGCTCTTCTCGCGTCGTTTGAACTCTCACTACCGTATGAAACTGCGCGAGGCAACGCGTTGCCGCTCGGCCAGTGCCGCGGCCGTCCACGCCACGGCGGTGGTCGCTGCTCTTCCCACAGTTAACAGCAACAAGCACCAAACGGTTGACAGTTTGCAGTCGGCAGTCCCCGTCCGGCACCTTGCGCCCCTTCTGCCGTGCCCCCCTCCTCCCGTGTCTCATCGCCCCCGACTCCATTATTTTTCTCCTCCCCTGCAAGCAATTCCCACTTGCCTTCGACGTGTCGCCGCCCGTGCACGTAGGTGCCGCCCCTCTTCATCCACTCATGATCTTGCATTTAGCAGGTCCCATGCAAGACGACGAAAGCATCATCCGCATCCCCCACATCCTCCCCCCCGCCGACCCGCCCGCCCTGGCATGTCATCGAGGTCGATCCGAGTTCCCCCCTCTTTTCCCTTCGTTGCATTTTCCTGTGTCCCGTGTCCTCCAGGCACTTGTGTCGCGACTCGCGTGGCGCGGTGTCGAGCACTGACGGCAACGAGGCACCAACTGGGGGTGGCCTTCCCAGCGTCTCGTCATCGGCGTAAAAACGGCTGCGATCGCGAACTTGGCACCAGCTCCCCCTCTGTTCACCATTGATTTCCCCCCTCCATCTCATTCCTGCAGCCGGTACGCCTCCCCCGGCTTGCGCCACCGGGGCGCAGGAATGGTAACATTGATAACGCGAAAGCACAAGAGAGAGAGAGCGACAGAGAATCGATAGGATCTGCTTATTGGACGACGTATCGTCGTGCGTCAGGTTCGCACGGTCACATGCATGCAGTGTCCCTCCGTTGCGACATTGTGCAGTCGGCATATCTCTCTCGCAGTCGGAGGGATGGGGCGCCAACGCAATGTGATGACGTATCGTCCGCGGTCGCTGCCGCAGTGCCTCTGTCTTGGCGTTAGCTACGCGCCGCCGCTCATTGCGCTGGCCATTCAGCTCGGCGTCATGTACCCGTACCTCCGGCAGTACTGCTACAAGTTCTTGTACGTGGCGCTCGTCGTGGATGCCCGCGCCGATGATCCGACGGCGCCGCCTCCGTTCGCATTGCGCTTGCTGCTCGTTTACAGCGTCGCCGTGGGACTGCTGCTATTTGGTCTGTTACTTGGCTCCTTCTTCCAAGCGATGTTTAGCGATCCGGGGTACCTCGATTTGGAGGTTTGGCGATTTGCGCCGCTCTGCGTCGACAAGGACGACGAGCAGGTGGTCGCTGCGGGCTCGACTGCTGACTTTTCCATGGTGGTCCTCGATGGACCCTTGCAGAAACAGGGGACGCAGCCTCCCGTCGTCCCGGGAACCCAACGGTACGTTTCGTGGCTGCCGCAGGCTGGCCAGTGGCTTGTAAGGGGTGTCCTGCCCTCGTCGCGAGCCGTGGCACCGGTTGTCCGCGATCTGTCCAGGCGGGGTGAGTTTCGATGGTGCGTCCCGTGCGACGCCTACAAGCCGGACGACGCGCACCATTGCAGCGATTGCAACCGCTGCATTCGCCGGATGGACCACCACTGCCCCTGGATCAACAACTGCGTCGGCGCCGACAACACCAAATTTTTTATACTGTTTCTCACTTACATACCTATCTGCGCCGCGCACATTGTGCTGACCGTCGCCGTCGGCTTTCGGATCGCGCCGCAAGGGGCGACGTTTGCCCGCGACCCATGGCTCACGATGATGATCACCATCACGGCGCTGGCGGCCGCCCTCGTGGGAATCGTTTTGGGATCGTTCGCGTGCATCATGGTGTGTATGGCCGTAGGGGACGAAACGACTCTGCAAACCAAAATTTCGTCCATGGGCGGAAAACGGAGAGCGGCGGGACCCACGTGCTTGAGCCGCGTGCGGGATGTCACGTCGCCCACCAAGGTGCGGCACGCGTTGTCGCGGTACTTCGGGCCGCGCTTGAGCCTCTGGCTGCTGCCAGTCCACTCCGCTCCGACCACTGCAAGTCGGGAGGCGGAGGTGTTGCTTCGTGCCGACGAAGGGACCGTCGATGACGGCTTAGCGACGTCACCCGCACACTGGGTGTAGGTCTCACCGCTCGGGCGGGTGTGTCCTCCTCCTACTCACACCTCTATTCCGCTTGGAACCCCCGCCGTTTCGATTGAAATCGTATCGTTTCGTTCAAAACAGTTATAATACTGTGGGCGAACACGACATGGAGCGGAAGCGATGAACGGCTTGGCGACGATGGCTGCTCGCTGCCGCAGAACGGCCTCCGGAGCGCCGTGCGCCACACCTCACGACTTGTACTCGTACCTTCTACATCAGGGTCACTTGAGGCCGTGCCCATCCCAAGCCGCCGGGTGTCGTGCGTTGCTGCGTCTTCATGAGGCGCTCCTCGCTCGTACGGATCACGCTACACCGCCTCGCGGATTGTACCTCTGCGGCTCCGTGGGCTCGGGGAAAACGCTGCTGATGGATTTGTTCGCCTGCTGCGAACCCCAATCACGCCGCCGTGTGCATCTCCAATCGTTCGTGAGCGACTTGCAGCATCGTTTGCACCGGCGCGTGATGCAACGGCAATCGTCCGCCACCGCGGGGGGGCCGATCTCATCGCCGTCGATCCGCGAACGTGCGGCCGCCGTGCCGTCCTTGCGCCGCTGCTTTCACCACAGCACCTCGGAGGTGGTCGCGACGCCGGTGCGTGGGGATGAGACCGATCGCCCTTTATCGGAAGTCGTGGACGACATGATCGCCGAGCACCGCGTGCTATGCCTAGACGAATTCCAGACCTTTGATTTGGGTAACGCCGCGCTGATCGCGGGCTTTCTTCGTCTGGCTCTGCCGCGTGGATTGACACTCGTCGCCACCAGCAACCGACAACCTCAAGAACTCGGCAACGTGCACCATCTGGCGGCGCGGCACATCGCTCCTCTCATCGACCGGTACTGTGAGACCGTGCCGATAAACACCTCACGCGACCATCGTCTACGCGACAACGCTGCGGCCACCGAGACCCTTGTCTATCGGCACCCTGCCACTCAAGAACAAGAGGGAATGCTGGTGGAAGTCGTGCGGCAGGGTCTGCGACATCTCACGGCAGCCTCCGACGCTCGCCCGACGACAACGGAGCTCATGGCCGTTGCGGCCGGAAGTGATCTCACGGTGGTCGAGGCACTTTTTAGTCCGCGCGAGATGCTGCACCTCGGACGGTGGCTGCGCTTCCCTCAAACGTGCGGCGGGGTGGTGGTTCTTCAGTTTGCGGATTTGTGCCCCGACGCGCGCCGCAAGGGAGCCGTTTCGGCATCCGTGTTCGATGGTCACGAGTCGTTGCAGCTCGGCCCGCAAGACTTCGAGCTGTTGGCGCGAACCTTCCACACAGCTGTTTTGCTCAATGTGCCCGACCTCAACCGGATGACGAACCACAACGCGCGAAAGCAGTTTATCCTTTTCGTTGACGAACTGTATCAGCATCGCTGCCGCCTGCTGATGACGATGGAAGTGCCCCTTGACGGCTTGCTGCCTGACGTGACGGGGCCCACGACCGCTGCCGGAAGGAAGGAAGAGGTATTCGCACGATTGTCAGAGGCGGACGACCGCGACCTGAGCGGGACGTCGCAGGCGTCCCCTGAACCGTCCGTGACGCTGGATGAGGCGTTTTTTTCGGGCGAGGAAGAACGGTTCAGCTACGCTCGCACGCACAGCCGACTCAAGGAAATGTCGACGCTCATGTACCTCGAGTCACCCACGCATGCGGAATACAGCATTGATGACTTCGACCTCGGCGCCTACTCTCGCCTAGCCGCGACGGCCCAGTGGCTTCCCTTGGCACCGGTTCAGGCAAGCGACAGTGATGACGGCATTCTCGAGGGAGAGCTGATCCGGTCAGGTCGCTAAGCGGTGGTCCTCTCTTTTTTGGGGGGGGGGAGCGTGAGAAGCTGCACCGCGGGACACACGAGAGACAACGCCTCGCGATGATATCGATCTTACACACACATGGCAATTTCCAATTCTCTGAATTTGCTGAATCCCCCACGACGCAATCCCCGCACAGTCTATCGGCACGTCTCTTCTCCCCTGCCAGGTGGACGTAACGCAGAGTGAATGACGTTACACTGTGACGTCAGGTGGGGATGGAGAACATAAATGTATCGGCATCGCCGCCAGCGACGGAAATGGCAACTGTCCCACGCGAATCTCGTCCAGGCGAACGGCTCTCTCCATGCCCTCGTAGATAGCTAGCTCGATGCCCCCCTCGCACGTGTGCCCAGACCGCCACTTCATTCCGTTTCCGTTTTGTGCGTTGACCACGAGCGTGCATGTGTTTGACATCCCTTAAATGCCATTTTCTTCTGGGCGAGAGCGACCGCATACTGGTTGGCAGCATGTCATGGTCAGCAAAGAGCCTACTCAAGGGGCCAAACGTGCCCTGAGGAGGTGTCATACTGACCAGAGAGTTTGATTGATGACATTCTCAACAACTTCGGCTCAGCCTGTTCGACCCACAAACCGTATTCGTGTGCCGCCACCGAAACCTCGTTTCGAGTCATCAACAAGTCCATCCACAAATTAACTTGTCATTCCACAATTTTTAAAAATCCAGTCCGGGCTTAACCGTTGTCTGCCGCGACACGTTCACCTACTCACACGCAATGATACAATTCCATAGTCGATGAATCGTGCGCTTTTCATGTTGGTGTTCTTGTGCGTGTGGCGCGTCGTTGTCGCCATGACCGAAAGACTAAAGGTTGGTCGCCGCATGGCAGCGATCTGGGAGCAGCTTCAGGCGGCGCACGATGAGGTGATGTCGCAGTTGCCGATAGGTCAGATCTGGGGAGCATGGGAGAAGTCGGCGGTGACAACGCAGCTGTATGCCTTCGTGTCCGCCGTGGACTGGTCTGAACCGTTCTTCTTGGGCCTCGCTGCTTTGCACGCCGCGATCCTCGGCGGCCTCGTCATTCTTGCCCGGCGCGCGTCATCGGAAATCGTCATGGTGTACTTCTTCTTCGTCGTCACCGCGGTGTTTGCGGCGGAGTACTTGAATCAGTGGGGGTCGCGCCACCATGCGGCACTGTTCCCGCGCTCCAACGTCAACTACTTTGACGAGGGCGGCATCTTCGTCTCGGCGGTGTTCTCCGCACCGCTGCTAGTCGTGTCGTTCGTCGCACAGCTCATCTTGTTCGGCCGTCTCGCCAGTCAGCTCGTGAAGAACAAACGGGCGCATTTGCGTCAGACAGCGGCGACGCGAGCCGTTGCCGCCACACCACCTGTGGACGGTGGGAAGAAGGTCAAGAAACAATGACCCTTTTCGTTTGTGTGCTTTTTCCGTGGACGCGTCCGACACGGTGCAGGTTGAACGAGCTGATTTACACCCAGTCTTTGCTTGTCGCACAATAGTCCGGCCATGTCAAAGCTTGCGTGTCCCCCCTCCCAAATGCAACCACCAAGGGCAGTCAGCAGCCTGGCCGCATGCGATGTCGTTGCCGTCCAGGGGAAGGCGGGCACCGACTCGGTGCTTGAAACCCTCGTCGTTGCCGGCTACTCGGACGGGTCGGTCCACGCCTTCGAGCTGGCCGACTCCCAAGGGGCCCTCATGACAGCCGGCAGCGAGCGATGGACCGTGCGCTTCGCGACCGTCGGCAATTCGGTCGATGCGCGACGCGTCAGCGCCGTGAAATGGATTATGCATCCCTTTTCGGTGATGGATGAGCACCGCTGGGCGATCCTTCTGCACGGGGCGTCCACGAAAAAGTCTCAGGGCGACGAGATCTCCGGTGTGACGCGGAACAACGTACTGATCGGTCTGGAGTCCGGCGCGGTTCGGTCGCTGGACGCAAGCGCTCGGGGTCGACCTGTGTGGCAAGCCGCACTCACCGCATCGTTCGACGAGGAGGGGGTGATCAACGAAACCGCAAGTCTAAGTTGGTCAACTTCCATGCGACGCGTCAACAAAGCGCGGACCCTGGTGGATCGCCGGTCGCGGCGCCTTCTGTCGTGCGAGTGTGCCGCGCTCTACTTCTTGCGGACGCCTCTCGAGCAACAAGATGGCGAAGTGTCAGTGGCCTTGACTTACAGCGGCGAAACCTATCTCACGACGCAGCTTCACATCATCGCGGGATTCGGCGGCGGACGGCTCTGCGCGATTCTTGCGCATGATCACACCGCGCCCCCGGTCATGCTGCCCGTACCCTCCACCGTGGTGAGCGACGATCTCGGCGACGACAATCCATCGGAAGTCGCTGTCACAGCCATCGAAATCGACAATGCGTCCGCCTCCATGCTCGTCGGCTTTCGGCACGGTCACGTTTTGCTCTACAAAGGACTACCGTTGCTGGACGAGCACTCTTCAGACGAGGACGGCGTTCGGGCTCCCAACACCAGTCGGCGCGAGTCCGGGATCGGGTTTCAGCGGGCGGAGCGCCGACATCTGCAGCTGATGCAGTGGCGCAACGTCATCCCGTGCGCGGTGGTACGGTGAGGGGGAAACGCCACCGTCAGCGGCATGGCATCCTTGCTGCGGCCGTTGAGCACCTCAGCGATCGTCGGCCTGGGTGCGTTCGCCGCGCGTCAAACCTTGTCCGTGGGGCCTGTGGTGCAACGCCAAGAGTCTAGCGGCAGTTTCCAGTTGTCGAAACCGCCAGTTCCGCGGTCGATCGTCGTCATCGATGCGTCGGGACAAATTTTCGCGGGAGATGCGACTGAGTTCTACCACACATCGCTCACGATCCAGGAGGACGACAAGGGACAGGTGTCGTTCTCGCCCGGCGCAAACGCCTCCGCTGTGCCGTGGGCGCTGCTGTCCACGGGCGCGGTGGTGTGCTCTCGCGTGCTTGGATGGTCGTGTCGCGGAGAAGGCCGTATGTTACTGTTGGTGGTCGGGGCGGCTCGAAGCTGCCTCTTGGAACTTCCCTCGGTCGTCAACGCGTCGACGCCGCTCGTCGATCCCGAAATTTCTCTTTTTCCGTTCATGCATTCGGGGGGTGACGGACGCGCCTCCGCCACGGCCATCGCCACGCACTGGCGTCTGTCCACCGGCATGACTCTTGTGGGCACCGATCGTGGGCTTCTGATGGGCGTCGATTTGCGGCCGGTGGCCCCTGCGGCGGCCTGTTCGTGGATCGCGGCCTCCGTTCCCGTGAAAGCTTCCGACCGGCCGGTGTCGCTTGCAGTCAATTGCGTCGCGCATGTCAAACCTCCAAAATCGGCCGCACGGGCCAGTGTGTGGCTCACGCTTGGGAGGGGCCTGTTGGTCACGGCAGGGCAAGATGGTCTGGTGAAGATTTGGGACGCGGCGCCCTGTCCCTCCCGCGGCCCTGTGCTGCTGGCGACGCTGCGACGGCCGACCGCTGGTGCCTCGCGTTGTTGGTCGTTAGGCGTTGTCACCGTGGATGGAGACGTAAGCAACGCCAAAACGCTTCCGCTGTGGATCGTGGCAGGAACCGACGACGGATGCGTTCTGTGCTGGAGCGTCACCTGCATGTTCACGACCAACTCGGGCGACTGGCCGTTGGAGATCAATGTCGAAGCAGCCTTGGCATCGGTCTTTCCCAAGCGTCCGTTGCGACCCAACCGTGTCTGGGCCGTGCTGGCCTTCGACGACGGCGACATCAACATCGTTTCGACCGTCTCATCGACGTGTGCCTCAGCAGAAACCCACAAGCTAGTCGACGTGTGGCGAACGCATCGTGACTGTGCGGCAGTGACGCTGCACCCGGGCGCCGCGCTGGTGCCGACCCGGCCAGCGGCGACGGCGACCGTTGTCACGTCGATGGACGTCGTCGCTGACGGCGGGCGGCGGCTCCTCGTGTATGGCACCGGCGATGGTGGCGTCGAGGTCGCCGCGATGCAATCCCACGGCGGCGCGCTGCATTCGATCATCGTGATCCATCGGTGTGCACCCGCGACGCTGTCGGGTCCAGTGTGGGGACTACGCGCCGCGAGCCTTGGACGGAGCTATGTGGTGGTCGCCGGAGACGAGGAAGGCCACGTCGTCGTACTGCGGGGAGGCGGCCAGGAGAAGGATGCCGAGGACGTCCTGAGGCAAACGGCGCGATGGGAGTTTGCGTCTCCCGTGGCTTGCGTCGCGGTCACGACCGGAGGACGAGAGGCGCCTGTGTGGCTGGTAGGACACGCCGATGGCACCGCGCGCTGCGTTTGGGGACCCGCTGACGAGCCGCAGTCGCCGCAGCCTGAGGCGGCTTGGTCCATCGAGCGGCTGGCGGACGACGGTGACCCCACCGCCGCGGGAGTTGCGGCGGCCTCCTTCAGTCCGAGGGGCGGCGTGCCGCTGTGCTGCGGGTTGCTTGCGAGTGGATCGGTGACGGTGAAATTTCGTTGGAGGCGCACAAAAATGGCCGTGGCAGCGGCCACGTCACCGGACGCACGAGCGGCCGTCGAGGCGTATTGCATGCACCCGCTGCCGATAACATGTTGATGCGACGCCCGAGTGATGAGTGAACAGTCAGTCAGTCAGTGGGTCTCATTCAGAAGGCCCTTTCCTGAAATAATGTGCTAGGGAGCGACGATTCCTTTTCATCCCTATGCCCGTCTTTTTTCCTCGGCACACTTGCCGTTCTCACTCAAAAGGGTAACCACCCGTCAATTGACCTTGGCCATGGCTGACGCGGCGACGGGCCAGCAGCCGCGTGACTTGGTGGAGTTCTCGTTCACCGACATCGCCCCCGACGCAAGGAAGAAGGACGTCAACGACACATACCTACACGCCGCCGTCTTGGCCGCTCGAAACGTAAAACTCGAGCGTAACGGTGCCTGCGTCCGGGAAGTGGACCGTGAACTGAACAGCGGGTCTGCCTTCCAGAACGTGCGGCAGCGAGAAGTCGACGCGTTTGACCGCCTGTCCCGGAGGCGCCAAGCCTTCAGCGTCGACGATGCCGAGTACGAGTTTATTGCCAATCCGCGGCTCCTCCTCCTTCGCACGAATCCGATGGTCGCCGGAAGGGAGATGGAGCCGACCCGGGAGGCCTCGGCGCCGCCTTCCGGCGCAGACCCTTTGGTCGGTGGACCCAAGCGTGGGAAGCTGGAGAAGAAAATCTGCTTGAACTTTGTCATCGACGCGCTTGCGACCCGATTGGCGGAACGGGCACTCATGAAGGACATGGTTTTGTACGTGCTTTTCGTCATCTTCTACATTGCTGTTTCGCTCAGCGACTTCAACCCTGCCGAGAGCTACTTTGTGCAGTCGCAAATTGTGGGACAGCTCCGGGATCGGCCGCTGCCGTCGCTGGAGGGCTTTATCCGCTCCCGCCAGGCGAAGGGCGGATGGGTCGACGACCAGGTGGACCCTTTCTTCTCAGTGGGCCGGTCACCAAACTCGACGGTGGCGCCGGTGCCCAACACCGATTATCACACGCCACGCACGTTTCTGCAGATGAGGTCCATACGGGATTGGCACGTGTGGTTTCAGAGCGTCGTGATCGACTACCTGTGGGACAACGATTACCGTGACTCGTCACGGGCCACGGCGGGCAACAACTACGTGCAGGGCTTGAACCTCAAGGTGGGCGCTTTGGACGTTCGAGTGGTCAGCATGCGGAATGACTCGTGCACGCTCAACGAAAACCTCGTCACCGGCAACTCATGGGGTGGCGTACTGCCCACGATCACCGACCCGGCGACCATCCGATTGATGGTTGCCGCGTCGGATCAGTTCATGCCGCCCGTGCAGGGTCAGTGCTACGCGGTGGTGCCATCTGCGATTGCCAATCCGCAACCGTCGGACCGCGTGGGCCTTGCCAGTCCGAGCAGCGACAGCATCATGATGGGCTTGAACCAGACATCCTTCTACGGGCCGCCAGCCAACGGCGCTTTGCTGCAATATGTCGATTGCCGACGCGCAGCGTTTCGGCCCATTTTCGCCGCAGTTGCCGATTGGCCGTGCGCGGGCCACCGAATCATGATCCCATTCAGCGGTTCGAAAGACGAGACGATGCGACTGGCGGAGTCGCTGCGGCCCTCGGCGGCCAACGGCTTCTTTGGCATCATCGACCCTCTCGCGACGCGCGCCGTCCTCGTGGCGTTCGTCACGTACACACCCGCCATCGACACGTTCTTCCTCTTTAAGGCCGTCACCGAGATCTCGCCCAGCGGCGCGATGCAGAACTCCGTGCAGGCCACGCCGTTCAACGTGTTCAGCGCAGGTACCCCGCCTCTACTGGCCAAGACCTTTTTCTTTTTTGTCTTTTACATTTTCGTCGGAGCCTACGTCTACAAGGTCATCCAAGAGGCCGTCAACAAGTGCATCGAAGGGGGCTTCGCCAGCTGGGTGTTGAACATCTGGAACTTCTTAGATCTAATCAACCTATCCTGCTTTTTTGTGGTGCTCATTTTCCGTGTGACCTGGATCGCACTCAGCACCCGCAAGTCGGGGTCGACCTCAACGCTCCTCACGTCACTTGACTACGACGACGACCTCGACTTTATTGCGTTTCTCGTCGCGCTGCACCAGTCGCTGAACGCCGTCAACATCGTGCTCTCGCTGCTCAAGGTCATGAAGTTCCTGGCGCTCAATCCGACGATGAGCATCCTCTCGCGCACGTTGGCGAGGGCGTTTACCGATATTCTCGGCGTGCTCTTGCTGCTGTTGCTGTTTTTGACCGGGTTTGCCATCGCGGGGGTCATCCTGTTTGGCCGCGTCGTGAAGGGGTTCCGCTCGCTGCCACATGCGATCCAGACGATGCTGCGCTTCCTGATGAGCGATTTCGACTATCCGGAAATGCGCGAAGTGCGACGCAGCGCGGCTCCTTTCTACTTCTGGTCGTACGTCATCCTGGGCCTCTTCGTCTTCATCGGCATGATCATCGGCATCATCACGGAGGCCTTCACGGCCGAGTCCGAACTGACCAAGCAAGACGGGTTGTCGGAGTCCCTCGCCGGAATGCTGAATGCTCTGCGACAGATGTTTTGGAGGGACGGACGGTTCAGTCCGTTATCCTGGCTCACCGAAGCCCGCGAGGCATCCAAGTCGGAGTTTCTCCGAAATCACGAATCCAAGGCGCACGTCGTGCTGCACGAATTGCGTGTGTATCGCATTTACAAGCTTGACGAGCGCCAGCAGGCCATCGAAGCGGAGCGGGGGATGATGTCCAACGAGCCGTCCGCGACAGGGGGGGGGCGAAACGCTGACGACGAATGCTTTAGCTCGGCGAAACGGGAAAACGACCTTGCCTACCAAAGTGACGTCGTCCTCGCGTCGCTACTCGAGAATGACCGGGTGAAAATTAACCGACATGACTTGCGGTCCGTGTTCACCCAGGCCGACCCCAAACAGGACCGTGCGCAGCAGCGCCTTTCCTTCGTTGGCGACAGCGTTCTGGACGACGTATGGGATATCGCGTACGACGCGTATGTCATTCAGCGCCGGGAGGAGCGAGATCAGCGCAGCGACCGCCGCCGCTCGCAATTTGAGCGCACGGTGACACTCGCGTTAGTCGATTTCTTTCAAGGGCACATTTCTTCTGCAACGCAGAAACGGCCGCATACCACGACGGCGGCGTCCGGGCCCAAGACAGGAAGTGCTCCGGAACAAAAGGATCTAAGTGTCGAAGGTGACGAAATTGCGCGCATGAAGGCGGTGCGGGGGATGCTATGCCCTGACGCCTCTGCTTGGGCCAGTATCGCGGCGATGAACGCTCGGACCAAGGAGGCCTGCAAGGCGTTGCGGCGAGTCGCGCTTCCTGCCGCGTCAGCTTTGGCCAAGGATGTGTTCGGCGTCGTGCACTCCACTCCAGGGGGCGCTGCGCCGTCGGAAGACAGGTTCACGTACAGCGGGGCCTTTCAAGGGTTCGGTGCGGGGGGTGACGGGCCTTCGTTGGATACGTTCGGTGAACGGCCTTCGGCGTTCGACGCATCGGCCTTCGGTGCGGCTCCTCCGGTGGACGAACCACCCGCCGTGAAGCGAACGGCCATGCGTGTGCAGCGCAAGCAAACCGCCACGGGTGCGCCGCGGCCAACGTTCGCGGACGAACCCACAGTTGCGTCCGCGTCACGAGAGCCGGCCGCCCGAGAGGGTGGTGCCGCTCGCACGAGGGGCCCGTCGCTATTCGCGGAACAGTTCTCCTCTCTGCGTCGGGAGTCGAAGAACGAATGGAGTGGTGACGAGGGGGACAACGACCCGTTCTCGACGTCGCATGGCAGCGATCCACGCAGCGGCGGCGGAAAGGCGCCGGCGGCTGCGGGAGGCAGCGGCGACGATGGTCAACCAACGGTCGCAAGCAGCGGGGGTGCTAGGGGCACGACGGCGGCGGGCGACGCCAACCGCACGCAACCGGCAGGAGGTTCCTCATTTGTGCTTCCCACAAGCACCTCCGCCGGAGGCACGGCAGCGCCAAGCCGAAGTTCCACTGTGCCTGCGGGAAGTTCAGCTGTTTCGGCCGCCCCTCCCGGCCGCTCCGGAGTGGCAAGCGCTAGGGGAGAGCTCCGCAAAGTGCAACTCATCACCGAGCATGACGACGACGACGTGGTTTGACAAAAACGCCATCGGCGACGGTACGCCAGCGTTGTGTGTTTGTGTGTGTACGTCAGCCCGCTGTCCGTGTGTACGTACCACGTGTGCGGCGGACCCCACTCATCCCCCGCGAGCCCGTGGGATGGACACTTGGCTACCCCCCGGCATTGGACGACACTCGTTGCCTGATGTAGACCGCCCCTCCCCTTCTGACCCCCCGGTAGTAGAGTGCTTGGCGCTCGCTATGCTCCGGCGAGCGTTGGTGGTGTTGCTGGTGTTCGTTTGTGGCGTGTTGGGTGGCGGCCTCCGTGCGGTTTCCGGCACCGGGTCCTTCATCCACGTCGACGGAGGTCCTTCGTCGTATCTGTTCCACGGCGTCAACATCGTCCACAAGGGCCTCGGGGAGGCCGAAATCTCACAAGGCGAAATCGACACCATGCGTGCCATGGGATTCAACGTGGTGCGCTTCGGCTTCTTGTGGTTCAACGTTGAGGTCGCTCCAGGGGTGTACAACGAAACGTACATCGCGAGCATGACACGATATGTCAACCTGCTGTGGGCGAACGGCTTTCGCGTGATCCTCGACATGCACCAGGATTGCTATTCTGCCTTTTACTGCGCAGGGGCGGATGGTGTGCCCTTGTTCTACGGCCGGCCCCCGCTCGAATCCAACTACTTCTGGAACGGAAGCCGGGCGTTCCCGCTTCCTTTTTTGCCGCCCAAATACGCATCGCCCCAGCTGCCTCCGTGGCTACCTTTCGGGCTTCCCGAAAGCTGCGGCGAACTCCCAGTCTGGGCCATGTGTTATACGACGTACACACTGGCAGCCGCCACTCAGCGGCTCTACGACGACGAGGACGGGCTCCAAGGTGCCCTCGGCCGCATGTGGCAGCGAGTTGCCGGGGCGTTTGCTGGGCATCCTGCGATCGTCGGCTACGAACTGATGAACGAGCCGTGGCTCGGGAAGGTGCCACTCAACCTCAACGAGCTTGACCCGATCACCAATCCACGATTCTACAACCTTTGGAACTCAGGGGTCGCCGATCGAGTGAACCTCGCACCGCTCTACGAACGGGTGGCGGGCATGATTCGCGCTGTCGACAACGACACGGCTATCTTTTTCGAGCCTGCCTCGGGTGGGTCCCTCATCGACACTCGCGTGGGCTTTTCCACCGGCCCTGGCGGATCCGCGGCGGACGCTGCTGGGCTCAACGTCCTGTCGTACCACGAGTACTGCCCGCTCATTCAGTCCGACGTCCCCATCCCTCAGAACAGCACGAATCCCATCTGGCAATGGGCGTGGACCGAATTGACGCTAGACATCTGCCGAAGCATCGGCCACAGCCAATTCCTCGACCGACAGGCCGACGTGGACCGCCTGGGTGTCGGTGGCTTCGTGACGGAATTCGGAGCCATTCCGCATTCTGCGGCGGGTGCGCAGGACATGGTCCGCACGCTTGATCAAATCGACCGCATTATGCACTCGTGGACGTTTTGGGCGATCCGTGACGTCTACCTGGCGCCAGCGTTCATCCGCGCGAGCCTAACGCGGTCGTTCCCTTGGGCCGTCGTGGGCAAGTTGGACCGATTTAGCACGGCGGACCTTCTTAACAACGGCAGCCTGTTCGTCACCCGGTACACGCTGCCTGCCGTGCTTCCGTCGCCGCCGACAGGTGCGCTCGTCACCCTAATCTTTCTGTCACCTTTCCGATTCGGCACAGTGATCGACCGCGATTTCAGTGTCACCACGAGTCCCCCCTGCTGTCTGCAAGTGCGTTCGTTCAACGCTACGACAGGACTCCTGACGGTTTCACACGATTTCGGGCGGCTCCTGCCGTCGATGCTCGTCGAAGTGCGGATTCAGTCCAACCGTTCGCACGGCACTGACCAATGGTGAATCAGCGGGAAAAATCGCGCGCATGTGTTCCAAGGTTCGGCGCAGGGCTCAACTGATCCGTGACAGTAGCGCGAGAGAGAGAGAGAGAGAGCTCCGTTTGGTTGTGTTCTTCCGCTATTCCCTTCAGCCGCTCCATCACGAACGTCCTTACCCCCTCCATACTTACTCGGCATGACGACCGCAGACGTTGACAACGACGTGGATGTGTGGAGTGTGCAAGTGTCGTGCGCCGTGCCGCTTGCGCAAGGGCTGCGCGCCGTCAGCGTCACCGTCAAACGGCACGCGACGGTTCGTCAAATTTTGAACGCGGTATCGGACCGCTATCTGCGAGGTACGCGGCACTACGACGTGGAACCGTACCTTTTTCTCGACGGCAGCTCATCCCAAGCCGCGATCAGCGGCCTTCCGCTCCCCTTGGACCTGACGCTGCCCGATCTTGGCTACGCCGCCGCGCCTCCTCTGGTGCACCTCGGCGGCGTGGGTCACGAAATGTACCTCCGTACGTTCGCTTCACCCGCGCGGGTCCCCATCGCGTGGTCGCACAGCGCGACGGCGTCCGACCTCATTCGGACGGTTGCCATGCGCATCAAGCCGTTCAGTTTGCGCAACTTGCGCTTGATCCTGCGCAAAGACCAACATCCTCGACATCGCCGTGCCGGGTTCTCGGAACCCGACTGTACCTTCAACGTAGCCAAGCGGGCTGCGCCAGCGCCCCTCTCCTCCTCCTTCGACATGCATGACTACGTTGTCCTTCCGCTTCAGTACAGCATCCGCCGCACGGATAGCGACAGGGAGGCGATGACCGCCCTAGCGGCGTCGACCTGCGGCACCGTTATGTCGTCCCTCGGGGCCACGCGCCCCACGGCTGCCCTGCGCGCGGTCGTGTGGCTGCGGACAATCGAAATCACCACGAAGCTGACGTACCGGTTCACATCCGCGTTGGGGTTATCAAGCCTCGAACGGAGGGCGCTGCCGCATCTGAAGCCGGTCTCAACATGCCAGAACAAGCCGAGGTCGGAGGTGGCAGGGGGTCTTTCCTCTCTCACTCTTGGTCAAATGCTGGACGCGGTGGACGCGCTGGTCGAGATGAGCCGCCAGCAATGGATGAAGGTCTCTGGGTGGGCCAGCGAAAGCACCGACAGCGCCGTCGGCGACGGCAGCGATCCGGCCGTTGACGCCGAGGTGCCGCTCCTGAAAGTGCTCTACGGCTCGCAGTCCCAACAAGACGTTGACGCTCCTACGCAGCCAGGTGGAGTGGAACCTCTCTGGCTTTTGGAGGTGTCCTTGCGCGGCACGAGCGTGTCCACCGTCGACCCCTACTTGGAGCAGCTCTTCACTGGACCCTTCGACGACGACGACGAGGAGCTTCGATTTTACGACGACGACGACGACCACCGAGTGGCGGCCACCCAGGGCCAAATCGTGGGGCGAACCGATCCCCCGAAGCGCATCTTCGTCGTCGGCTTGAACGAGGTGCCAGGGGGGGCGGCCGACCTGGTCCTCTCTCTCAACCCCGTCGACAGGGTGTCGTGGGAACAGGTCGTGTCGAGGCGGCGGGGGGTGGATCTCGTCTACTCCGCGTCGTCGCGCAAGCCCAGCCAGTCCAGCTCCCCTCAAACTCCCGCAGTCATCGGCATCCGGGGCCTCAAAGGACACGTCGGCACCGGCCGCGCAGTAGCGAGCGACGCTCCTGCCGACGACCCCCCCGACGGAGCGGTCGCTGCCGCCCACAAGGTGGTCATCATCGACATCGACGAGGACTTCCGCGTGCCGCATCTGTCGGACCTCGGCGTGCTGCCGTTCAGCGAAGTGTTTGTCGACTTTTACAATCCGTTGACGCAAGAGTGGGCCATCGACGCGGCGCGGCGCCTCGAATCCGACCTGCTGAAAGCCGCTTCGGCCGTGTCGTTCAATAAGCACACCGGCAAAGGCGGTGGCACCATGGAGCTGACCGTCCGAAGCGAGAGGGGCACGCTGACGTGGATCGAGGTGCCGCGCGAGACGGCGACGACGGCAACGCTGCTCGACAGGGTGTTTTGCGCGACCGGAGACCTGCCGATGTTTGCCCTGACCGTCTCCGAAGGCGGCCGGCTGATGGCCAACGGTGAGCGGCTCCTGGACTCGCCGGATGTGCTGCCAAAGGTCACCATGCGGGCCGTACACCGGCCGCGAGTCTGGCTCGGCGAGGACCTCGACAGCCTTCTGGCGTTTATCCGGTCCAAGCACAGCGGCGCCAACGCCTTCACATTCTAGTAGTAGCTTCCCTCCGTCGCTGCTCCCGAGCTGAACGCTTCGGGAGCTACTGAGAGGCGGCTTTCGCGTTATGTACAGCTTCTTTTCTCTGTCTTCCGGCGAGGTTCTGACTGAGCGCGCATGTGGCTACATGGGTTTTGTGGAATCAGTACAGCGCCAAAAAGCGGTTGTGAGCGTTACGATGAAGGCGACGGTGGAAGGGTCGCGGCTCACGGACCGGGCACCGTCCTCCTCCTGCCTGATTGCCCTTGCGGCGCTGCTCACGGCGGTGCTGGCGATCGATGGCGCATCCGCCGCGGACTGCCGCCAAGGGGGCGTGGTCGTCGGCGTCCCCGGCCTCGGCCGCCCCGTGAACCTCTCGAACATTCCGCTGTCGGAGCTGCGCATCAACCTCACACAGGGCGGCAAGTTGTCGACGGATAGCTTCGTCTACCTCATCCGGCTGTGCGGGGGTATTCCAGCGAACAACCCGGCGCCATCCTTGGCGCCGTGCTTCCCGGGGGCGGCGGGTGCCATGGTGGCAGCAAGCAGCGCCGGCCAATGCGCCTCGGTGTACGCGACCGTGACCGGCGGCCCGGACGTGATCAACAGTGGCATCTCGCTCTCCGTGGCCAGCGTCGCCAACGCCAATGCGGCCTTGAGCATCGGCCTTGTGTGCGACCGAGCCGGACCCGCCAACGGCGGCCTCACGCCGAAGTCTCTCGAACAGGTGACTGCAACGGTGTTCCGCCTCTCCGTCGGCACCGTGCTTTTGTGCGGTGAGCCCCCCGTTCCATATGAGGGCTTCTCCTGGGGACTGGCCTTCATCCTCCTGGTCCTGCTCGGCGGCGCGTCGTACGTTGTCGGCGCCGTCATGTGGAACCTCGCGCATGGAAAATCCGGCGCCGGCCTAGCACCGCATCCCGAATTCTGGAAAGACTTCCCCTCCCTGGTCATGGATGGTATCAAGTTCACGACGAGCGTGTGCCCATGCGCACAGGCTGTGGCGACGAAGGCTGGCAAGAAGGGTTACTCCGCACTTTAACGTGCCAATTGAGGGACCCCTCACAGACCCTCCTTGCCGGCTGCGTGTCGACGGTAGAGTGGGTCGCGGCCATTCGGTCACAGCAGCCACCCCCCACAGCACAGGCAGGGAAGAGGGAGAGGGGTTGTCGCTTTTCACCGACTGATTTTCCCGATGTCGTCGCAACCCCGAGCCGCTGTTGCCGTCGTCGCTGGCGCACTTGCGGCAGGGGGTCTCGTCGCGTTGCTGCTCTGGAGGTGCAATGGCGACGTCGAGGACGATGCCACCGAACTGGTGGTGCCCATCGACCTGAAAAGTCCCGCGAGTGGACCCGCCCCCCCAACGGCTCACCCCCCGCTCGCGCCGACTGCTTCGTTGCCCCGCGAATCCGTGACGTCGGCGGCCTGTCCGCGGACCGTCGGCCCCCCAGCCTCCGCGGCGGCAGGTACCCCGCTGGACGCCGCGGAGGCGCTTAGGTTACGCGGCAACACGCTCTTCGTGTCGAAGCGAAGTGACGCCGCGCTCAAGCAGTACCAGGCGGCCATCGACATGATCAACGAACACTACCCCCGGGGAGGCGACGACCCTGCGATGCTCAGGCTCAAGTTTGTGCTCCAAAGCAACATCGTGGTGGTGCTCCACGCCCTGAATCGACACCCGGACGCCATCTTCGCGGCATCGCTGTTGCTGGAGGAGCGTGACCGCCTACCGCCCGATCTGGTGGTGAAGTTGCACTATCGCCGAGCTCTCAGTCTCCGAGCCGTCGGGCGGTCGGATGACGCCGCCGCCGACCTGCAGCAAGCGCTAAACGTTCCCGCGGCACCGGAAGTGTCCCTTCAACTCGTCCATCGACAGCTCAAAGAGTGGCAGTGACATCGGCAGCAGCGGGGGCGCAGTGAGTAGGGCAACGAGGGGGGTGGTGGCTTCACAAGCGCAAGTGTTGAACGTTTGCGAGAGAAAGGGGGGAGGTCACCCCCTGATGAGTCTGGGATAGCATTCCCAGCGATTCATCTTCTACGTATTTGTTTTTTGCTATCCGGAAATGCAGGAAACAAACTGCGGGGCCGCGCATGATCACCCCTCGTTTCAGATGCACGCAAGACGAAGCGGGGTACGTCACCGTCGAGATGGTACTTTCAGCCCAGTGTCGCGTGGGCGATGCGGCGTTCGACATCACCGGGAAACAATTCACGTTCACTTGTTCGCCGTATTTTTTGCGGCTTGTCTTCGAGGAGCCCCTTACGGAGGGCAGGGGTGAGCGCGCAACATACGACTTGAGCACGCAACTGCTCACGGTGTGGCTGCCGAAGGCGGTTCCGACCCAAACGTTTGGCCATCTGCAATCTCCCGCGCTGCTTCTAGCTACGCACTTGCAGCGGCGCAAGCTAGTGCGGGAAGTGGCGCCGCCCCACCCTTCCACGTTACCTGCCGCGGATAACGCCGGGGGCAAACGCGGGCGCCGGATGTCCCGAGGTGGCGCGGGGGAGGGGCGACCGCCCGCGCACTGCCGCGTGGGTGGTGGTGGAGTCGCGACCGAGGGCGGCCCCCAGGGGGACTCCTCCTCTTCCTGTGAACCGACCTCCAGCGACGAGGACGATGCCCCCCTGCGGCGCGAAGTGCTGGAGACAGAATATGTACAAGTGCATAGCCTCCCAGCGGCGGCTGGTGCCGGCGTCGACGCGGACGGATTCTTCGACCCGAGCGCTCTTGGCAGTGACGCGCGGAAGGACTGCGTCCCCTCCGACGGACCTCCGCCGGACCTCCGCGTACCGCAGTACTACGGCTTCAACGGCCAGTTTACGGGTGTCTTTACGGCGATGGTTCGCTCCGCGAGCCAAGGGGAGGTGGGTCCCCAAGACAACGGCGATGCAGCGGGCATGCTGCTTCGTGGCGTGCTCGAGGGGCCCAATCCGGATGACGTCTCCCTCGCGGACCGGCGACAGTTGCGCATCGCGAGCGAAAACGCCCGGTTCGATGCCGGGGCCGTGTACCACTTACTATTCTGCGACGAGCCCGACGACGACCCGGACATCGCGCTTCTCCGGGAGGCGATGCAACACTACCGCCCCAACTACGTCGTCGCATTCGAGGAGGCGCTGCGACGTGGCGCCCGCCCCGCGGGAGGAGCGGCGGCTGTGGAGACGCAAACGGCGGCGCACGCCGACGACGAAGATGACGGGCCCGTTTGTGTGGTGAGTGACCTCTCGCGCAGGCTACTCGCCCTCGCGTTCGATGAGGCGCATTTGCCAACGACAGAGCTGCTGCACGAACATCAAGCAGGCGGCCATCAAACAGGCGGCCAGGCGTCGTCGGCGGTCAAGGAGGCATGGTCCGGCAACGTGGGCGAGCTGCCCCGTGCTGCCTCCGAGGTGGACGGCGTTCCCGTCGCAGCCACCACTGGCCCCGCAACTCGCAACGATAGCGGCCCAACGTCATCGGTAGATGCAAAGGAAACGGTGCTCCCGTCTTCCGATGGTAGAAGTAGCACCCTGGCAGACAACATCGAGGACGGCACCCAGGACGACGGCGACATTGTGCCTGAAGAAGCGTTCGCGACTCGTTTCGATCAACTCGCTTGCTGCGTCGTGCGGCCGAAGACTGTGTTAACGTTCGATCAACTCGAAGTCCTCGCGCGTCTGCCCCCTTCGGCGGGTAGCCAGCCGGTGTCGTTCTGTCATTTCATGTGCCTCACGGTCGACTTGCTCGCGGCATCGCTCTACGACGATCTGGTGAACTTAGGGGAGCCGACGTCCGAGAGCCTCGACACGATCATCGCCGTTTCGCCGGCTTTGTCTTGGATCGACGACCCTGGTCTGTCGAACGGACGGTGCCGACTCAGCGGCAACGACGGCATTAGTCAAGTGACCGATGCCGTCGCGAGGCTGCTGGTGCCGCAAGCCCCTCCTTCCGCATCTGCGGGTGTCAGCGACGCCGATGCCGACCTTCGCGCGGCCCTCTACGATGTGGCAAAGAGTTTTACTCGGAGGGTCATGAGCTTCGGATTACTTCGCAGCCACGCGCTGGCTCTTCGCGCCCTCCGCAACGTCGGCATCGTGCTGCTCAGCGGCGCGGTCGCCACGACACGGTGCCTCGTCGACCTCAAACTTCTCATTGATCACAGCGAAAGTCGGTACGTTCTCAACACACTGTGGCTGAACGGCCTGTTGCGGCAGTTTCAGCAGGAAACAGCCGCGCGTCACACTGTCCTCGAGACCGAATTGGAACGTGTCGCGGCTGTCCTGCACTCCGTGGTGACGGCAGGGGCCAGCGAGAACCAGGGAGCCTTGCTGAACGTGGCGTCCCTCGACCTGCCGTGGCCAGGTCCGCCTGGCACGAACGACGACGATTAACGCGACAGTCGGGAAGTAACGTCCTCTTATTACCAGCGCGTGCCTCGGACCACCTCACACACGCGCATACGTAACGACCTGACTTTGTGCGGCCGTGTTGCTTCCCCTTTCGCCTGCCGGTGGACCCAAAGGGCTCTCTCGGAGGCGGCCGCTCGCCTCAATGATGTTCGACGACGATGTCGCGACCGCTGCCGTCGGCCTCATTGCGCAGCTGCCGTGTTGGAGCGTGCCCGCCGGGGTGCAGTTCAACACGTACGGCAGCTTGCTCGCCATCACGGAGCCAGCCCGCAATGCGGCGGGGGGCGCTTTCATCCGCTGCTACGCGTGCCGCGGACTCGGCGGCATCGCCACCGTCGCGGAAAAGGACGACGAGGAGTCGGCAAGCGTCGCCGCGGCAACCAGACTGTCGCTTCCTGACACGGGCGCCTCGTGCACCACCTTCACGCAGGCCGAGGATGTCATGGCCTTGGCCCCGTCGCGGCTGGATCGTCACGTGTTCACGTTATCCATCTCCACCGGGGAGATGCTGGCCTCGTACCACCCGTCGGGAGAGAGCCTCCTGCGGCCCTTCGCCACTGGCTGGTCGACGTGTTGTATGGCCCGCTCGCCCGCGCACCACGACGTGCTCGTCGCCGGTGTCCGCGATGGTCCGGTTCAGTTCTACCACTTGAGCTGCGCAAAGGCCGTCGCCCACTTAGACGAGGCGTCCACCGGCACCTCGGCCGTGGGCATTTCGGCGTCGGGGAAGCATTTAGCCGTGGCCGACGAGCGCCGGTTGAAAGTGTACGACTGGCGACTGATGGGCCACGGGCCGATGGTGGATATGGAGTTTGGTCGCGTCAACGTCCTCCGCACTGCCGCTGAGATGGCCGTGGTCCACCGCGACGAGACGCACCTCGTGTCGAGCAGGAGTCGGCTGCGCAGCTGCGCCCCTCTGCGGGACGCCATCTCTCCCGATGCCGCTCCGATCGCGCACGTGGCATTTCACCCCGTTGACGACACCGCGCTGCTGCTGACCACGCAGGCCAACGTCGTGGCCGAGCTGGACATCGCGAGCATGGACGTGACATGTGTTTACGGCGTGTCCGAGCACGGAGAGTGTCGCATTCCACCACCGACGTTCGCACGGTCGAGCAGTGGCGAGCTGCCTGCCAGGGAAATGCCGGCGAGGCAATGGGTTTGTGCGGCGCAGTACAGCCCCGATGGTGGCTTCGTCGCCGCGGGCGGCGGTTTGAGCCGCACCTACCTCTTCGATGCCGCGGAGGGCGAGCTCATCAAGGGTTGGAAGATACCACGCGCGGACTGGTCCTCCGTGGCCCACGTCGCGTGGCATCCGACCGTCACAATGTTCGCGGCAGGCACATCGACGTCGGTCAACCTCTTTTGCGCGAGGGCCACTTCGGCAAGGCAGTAGGGTAGTACCACCACGCCATGATGGCAATATGGCTCGTCGAAGAGGCCAACCAACGTTCACGTGACGATTCATTGCATCTTTCTTTCTTTTAAAAATCCCTTTTTGCCTCGCCCGCCCGCCCCCCGAGAGAGCGATGAACTTTTTCCCCCGCCTGCAAGATGACGTCAAGGCCTTCATCGCGGAGGGCAAAGGCAACTTCAAAAAGGCGGGGTTCATCATTGGCTGCATCGCGGCGCTGCTGGTCGGCGCGTCGGTCGTGCTGCACCTACTCGATCCCATCGCCGGGTGGGTGGGCGTGCTGATGCTGCAAATTATTTTTGTCATCGAGTCGTGCTTCGTGCTCTTGATGTGTCTCGAGTATGAGGAGCGCCGTGGCTACGAGGCTGGCGACATGCAGAGGCTTACCAACGGGCTCTATGGCTTCGAGCTGTGGGTTCGTGTCGCGCAGGCGGTGCAGCTCGTGTTTCTGCGGAGCTACGTGACTGGCATCATTTGCGCTCTCGTCGTGGCGTACGACCTCCTCGGTGGGCGCAAAGTGAGAAGGGCGGACGCGACGACCCTATGGCGGGACATCAAGTTGCTTTCCTTCGACGCGAAGGTGAAGGTCGGCGCCAATGGTGTTCTGTTCCTCGTCATCATGGCGGCCATGATCATCCAACTAGTGGGGAACCCGTTTTAAATTTTTCATCCCCCTCGGGGGTAGGATGGGCGCCGGCCCTAGCACGACACTTACAAGAGTGAGGGCCGCTGAGATGGACAGGAAGATGCTTGCGAGACGCACACCCAGCGCGCGCGCTCTATCTCTCTCTCTCTCACCCCGTTACCCCCTGTTCCTTCGACATGCTCACGTCACCTGTCGTGCCGTTGCATCACAGGCCGTCCCCGGCCGCGGTGTGCCAGTGCCCTAGCTGCGGCACCTTGACGATGCTGACGCGATGCCCGAATTGCGACGTGGCTACGGTCATACCGGGAGGTCTCGCTCCAAACGACTCGCAACCGCAAGGAGGGGCAGGTCGCTTTGTAGGCGGTCAGACACCGCAGCGGCCGACAATGGGATTTGCTTCGGCCACGACTCCAACCACCTCTCGCCTGCTGCCGTTGGAGCCGCGAGTGATGAGTTCGTTTCCACCGCCGTCGGCCGCCGCGGCGCCGGTTGGTGAGCGGCCCAGCCGGAGCGGCAGCGCCGTCGAGGGCAGCCGCACCTCTTCCCCGCATCTCACCGGGCCGGCGGTGCCGCTTCAAATGCCCGTCGGATCGCGACAGTCGTCGCAGGCACAGCCGCCGTCCGCCGCGCAGCACATCACCATGGCGAGGCAGGACGTGGAGCGCATCGCCGGGGAGCTCGCCGCCCGTCAGCGCGATCTCAGCGACCTCATGCACGATCCGCGGCAGGGGAGCGGCGGGACGCACTACAACGGTTCGACGTACCAGTCTTCGTTGGGAGGGGGCGAAAGCGGCTTCCGACGTTCGCCTGCCAGAGTAGCGATGTCCACGGCGGCCGCGGGATCGTCTTCCGTGGGCAAGCACGAACTGCAAGAGCTGTGGCGCACCATCCGCAGACAAAACGAGGATCTCGAGCGGGCTCGCATGATCGAGGCCGAGTTGACCACGACGCGGGAACGCCTCGTCGCGGTGACCGCCGAGCGTGATCAGCTCATCGCGGCGGGTTCCAAGAGCGCGTCCGCCGCCCGAAACGACGCGGAGCTTCACTTCGTGGAAAGAGAGTCCGAGCTGCTCCGACGGCTCGAGGATGCCGAAGCCAGGGCACGCTCCGCGGAGGCTCAGTTAGAGGCCCACAAGCGCAAGGTCGTGGCTGCCACCGAGGAAGTCCTCGCGCTGCAACAGGAGGTATCAAAATCGCGCATGGAGGACAAACAGGAGCTGGCCTCCCTGCACTCGAAGCTGCGCATGGCGGAGGCCGAGAACGTCGACCTTCGCCAGCTTGAGCAACGTAACGCCACCGTTCTGAGGACATTAGAATCCGAATTGAAGTCGCTGCGGAGTACCCACCTGAACCAAGACGGCAACGTCCGCCAGCTGGAGGTGAAAGTGACGGAGGCCACCGTGGCACTCGCCAACGCCAAGCACGAATCAAGTCGCGCCGAGTCGGCGTTAGAGTTAGAGCGCGTGGAGAGGGCCGCGTTGTCCGAGACAAACCGCAAGATCCAGGCGCAGGTGCAACAGCTATTGGCAGAGCGTGACACGGCGCGAGCCGAATGGGCTGAGGCGCAGCGGACCGTCGACGACCTGCGAGCCACCGCCCAGCGTCAGGGGACCGTGATGAACGGCCGCGTCGACGAACTGTCTATGCGACTGGAGCAAGTTTCGAAGGAAGCGTCGGAGTACGCCGATGAGCTTGCGTCGCTGCGGCGAGCATCCGTCGCCAGCGATGAGCGGCTACGGCGCCAATTGCGCGATGCCACCGACAAATCGGCGGTTGCCGTAGTCGTGGAGGCAACGGGAAGCCCTCCGCGTCTGCCGGAGCGTCCGATGACGCCCAAGGTCGCCAGTGGCGGGTCGCGTCCGATCCACACCGATCAGGAGTTCGTCGAGGCGTCCGACGCGGTGTTGCGGCTGCAGGAGTTGCTGCGCAGCACCGAACAGCAGCGTGCGACGCAATCGGACCGTGTGGACCGCGTCACCGGGGAGCGCGACCGCGCCCTGCAAGATGTGATGCAGCACAAGCAGCTGCTTGGTGACCTCCGCCGCAGCGTCGCGGAGGCGCGGCAGGATGCCCTCGAAACGGCGACCGCACTTGAAGCTGTGCGCCGCACGTCGATTCCGTCGGAGGCCTACAACAAGTCGGAGGCCGCTCTGCAAGCTGCCCTCGCGGAACTCGCGTCAATGAAGGCAGATCGGGACCGCCGCGTCCACGAGTCCGAGTCGATGTCTGGTGACCTCTCCACGTTGCGCATCGAGCACGCTCGGCTAAAGGCTGAAGTGGTTTACTTGCGCGAACAAGTAGGAGATTCCGACCGGCGCGTCGAATCCACGCGATCTCGAGAGCTGGAACTGTCGAGGGCAGTGGAGGAGACGCGAGGGTCGCTGCTAAGAGTACAGGCCGAGCTCGCCGCCCACCTCGAAAGCTCGACACAGGCAGCAGGACAGCTGCGTGCGCAGGTCAGCATGCTGACGAGAGAACGTGACACCCTCGCGGCGACGGTCGACGTGCTGCAGCGGGACAAGACTGCATTTTCGCAGATTTCGCATGACGTGGAATCGCTGGAAACACGGCTCAAAGACGAACGGCAGAGGCACGCGTCGCTGGAGAAAGACCACCAGGACCTCATCGACACGCTGCGGAGGGATGTGGCCTCAGCGAGACTCGCTGTCGAAGCGTCCAACGACAGGGCGGACGCGTCGAGGCTCTGTTTGGCACGGTGCAAGGACCTCCTTCGGCGAGCGGCGGTTCCTGAGATGTCGGCTGATGGTGCGGGCCGCCAACCGTCGCCGCTGTCGGGGGCGCTGTCCGACGATGACGTGCCAGGTGAGCTGCAAAAACTGTGCGCCGAGAAGGATCGATGTGCGGCGTCGTGGCGGAGGGCCGAGGAGCTTCTGATGGGATGCAAGCAGTCGTTGGAGCAACAAATACTCGAGGAGCGAACCGCGCGCCAAGAATTTGAAAAGAAAGCGAAGAACTTAGAGAAGCAGGTGCAGTCGTTGCAGCAGTCCAACGAGGGCCGCGTGCGGGACGTCTTCGGCGAGCTGCAGCGCGAACGCGAGTCGCTCAACAGCGACATCTCCGCGCTCCACTCCGTTGTGGCACAAGAGCGCCACAAAGAGAACACATTGAAAGCTCAGGTCAAGGAACTCGAGGCTCAGTTGTCACAGAGCAAGACGTCCACCGACCAGCTTCAGACGGCGGTTCAGCAAGCCACCAAGGATCGCGAGTCTGCCCTCAACGCCGCCCGTGAAGCGCGCGTGCAGATCGATCACTTGCGTTCGGAACTTTCCAACGCCACCCACAACGTGGGGGTGCTGGAGCAGTCGTACAAGGAGCAGGGCAAAATGTTGCAGCAGCTGCGCGACGACAAGGATCGTCTCGTGCAGGAGGTGTCGAAGGGGCGCACGGCGGCGGACGAGGAGCTTGCGGAATGGCGAGTGCGGTTCGAGGACGTCAAGCAGCAACACGCCAAAGATGGTGAGACGCTGCGTGCGTCGCTGAAGCTCGAGCGGGAAAAGGTGCTCCGGGAGATCGAAAGGGCTCACATCGCCGAAAGCCTTTCGAATGAGTTGCGATCGATTGCCGATGCCGCCACCGCCGAACGAGATCGGTCTGCCAAGGAGCTAGACCTGGTGCGGTCGTCGCAGGCGTCCAAGGCGGATGCGCTGACGTCGCAAGTGGAAGTCTCGCATAAAGAGCGTGACGGGCTCCGCCGACAAGTCGCTGAGCTCCGGGAGCGCGTCGATTTGTACACCCGAGAAATGGAGGTCCTCAAGAACGACAAGCTCACCCTCGAGGCCGCGCTCAACGACGCGGTCGCCGACCGGGACCGGTCCGCGCGGCTGGTGGCTCAAACGCAAGGAGAGCGCGACGGCGCGTTGCGGTTGCTTGCCGCCGGGGGCGGCGGCGGCGGCGGCCAGCCGCACGGGGCGCACCATCGCGCGACGTCACCTCACCGCGGGCCGGGAGGAGGAGACCCATCGTCGTCGACCCCTCCGGCTGGTGGTCGCTTGGCTATCAATAGCTCCACGACGGCGGCTACAGTCCCGCGTTTTGCGAATCCGGGTTTCCAACTCGCCGCCCCCAACGCGTCTGCGCATGGGGCAGCGGATGCGACCACAGGTCGGCTTTTGCCCCTCGCCGCGTTCCGCCGGTGAAGTCGCCATCGACCACATTAGAAGGCCCCCTCCCTTTCTCTCTCTCTCTCTCTCAATCGTACTGCTCCCGCCTGAGGTTACGACTCGACGCCCATGGCGCGATGATGGATTGTCCACTCCCTCCCCCAATAAAAACAGTTTTTTTCTCACAGAATCGGCCGACCCGCCGATCGAAGCCATTTCTCTGCCAAGGTTGCCGCCGACACTCCCGACAGGTACGTGGTGGTCACGGTTTTGACGCTCCGACCGTGACACTATCTCTCTCGCAACCGCACCGCTGCGTCGAACGGCCACCCACACACCACAACCTCTCTACCTCCCCGTGGCACCGACCATCTGCATCCGCCTCTGTGCGTTCCCCTCTCACCCCCATGTCACACGTAGGAAGGGCGAACCATGCGGTCCGAGACGCGCTCCCTCCGCCCGCGAGCGGTGGCGGCACAGACGGCCCATTGTTCAGTCCGCTGCCTCTCGTCGTCGATCAATTAATCAACCGCCTCGTCTACGGCAAGGGCGTCGCGGCACATGGGCGGTGCGAACCCCCTCGCCACTCCCCGTCGTCCGTGGGCCTGATCGCTCCCGTTAGCTACTGGGGGCACCGCACGCTGGATGAACTCCCGAGCAGTGGTGCGGTCCCCGCCACGCGACAGTCGCCGCCCCCTCCCTCTCTGCCGGTCAGTCGGTCGTTCCGCGATGCAGCGACGGCGACCCATGAGCTGCGAATGGTGGGCGCCCTTCTGCGCCACTTTTATAACGTCGGTGTTTCTGGGTCAGAGGTCAGGGTGCTATTGTGCGGTGGCTTCGCGGCGGGCGACCGTGCTGCCCCAAGCTGCGTCGACACGCTGCTGCCCCTGCTGGAGCGCGAGTCTGGAGGATACCGATGTCACTGCGCCTCCGGAGGCCCCTCCGGTGCCAGCCCGACCCAGGAGGGTGGGTCGGTCGAGGTGGTCTTTGCCAGCGATGAGCTTCCCGCGAAAAGTATGCCGAGTCGCTCCGTGCTCCTGGTGGCCTTGGGGATAGGCCTGAATGCGTACCTCGACTTGCGCGCGCCTGATGCCCAAGCGTCTTTCGTCCCGCTGCACCGCGCACCGCGTCCACTGACGATTACCGGCTACTCCACTGGGTCAGCTGCTGCGGGTTGCGCCCCCATCACGGCGGCAGCCCTCCACCGCGCGACGGCCGCCGTCGTCTTCGTCGGCCACGTCATGTGGTCGCGCTTGGTCCCCTCTCCCACCGCAGCCGTAGCGGGCACGGACACCGCCTTGCCAGCGTGTCTCCCCGATCACGGCTACTGGCAACCGTTGCGCATCGCCCTCGCCAAGCTGACCGAGGAGGGGGATGGGTCGGACCCTCAAGTGACGGCTCGCCCCCCGCTGGTGTCCTCTGTCATCGCCCTGTGCTGTCCGCGCCACGTTGCAAATGACGCCAAACTGCTGAAGTCCGACGCGGGCGACCTCGACGCGGCGGTGGACCATTTCTGCCTGGCGCCGTGCACGAGCCGATTTGGATGCGGCGTGGCCGGCCACGCGTGCCTGCGGACCTGCCATCCCAGTGCACACGACGGCGATGGGCACGCGGCGTGCCCTTATCCTTGCGCGAAGACGCTGCCGTGTGGCCATGCCTGCCAGATGCTGTGCACTGAGGGGTGCGACTGTTTGGAGGTCATTGAGGTGCCATTGCCCTGCACCCACGTGACGGCAGCGCAGAGCGCGGCGAATTCATCGGTGACGGTCCGCCACGGCCTGCGGCTTCGCTGCCGCGATGTGTGGAACGGCGTGGCCCTTGACGTGGAAGCCGCCATCAGCCGCCTCGCGCTGCACTGCGACGTAGCGGTCCCGTTCACCTGCTCCGCGTGCTGTGCGCTCACGCACGTTCCCTGCCACACCGTGCAGTTGGACGCCGCGGCCAGTCGAGACAAGAAGGACGTGGTGGTATGCGCTTCGTGCCTGGCGAAGGAGCGCACCATCCGGTCGGAAACGCGGCTGCAACTCATTCGCGAGGCGGAGGCTGAAAAGGAAAAGCGCTTTCGTGATGTCGAACTGCAAATTTTTGAGCAGCAGAAGGCGGCCAAGGCCGGCATCTTCAAGGAAGGGCAGCTCGTCGCCATCACCAATTGCTGCGCTATTCGCGGGAAAATGCCCGACCTTTTCGAGGATCTCGTCTCCAACGACGACCGCTGCCCCGACGACGACGACCGCGGGGGCACCGCCGCTGCCGGCGGCATCGCGAAGCCTCGCTGGCTAGAGACGAGCGCTGATACCGTCGATCACCTACTCGGCGAAGTCGGCACCGTTCTGGGACGACAAGTGGACTTCGTGGACACCACCGAAGTGCTCTATTTACTACGCCTGAACAGGATGGGCCGCTGTTTGGTGGTCGCCGACGCCGGGCTGACCTTGCAGAAGGCGACGATCGACGCAGAGGGCAGCAGGCTCGGGGCAAACGCTCCGCACAGCACCGCCACGAGCGGCGGGTTGCTTTTGCTCACCGACGGCCCCGGTGCGGCTAGCAGTGGAGCCGGGGATGGCGTCGATGCTCGTCGGGCGCTGTTCCCCGTCGGCACCATGGTGCACATCACACAGCCGTGCGACTGCGTCGACGCCACCACCATCGAGGAGGCGCCCCGTGGCGGCCCTTCGTTCCTGGCCGCCGCGATACTCGCCCTGGTCCGCCAGCATCGGATGGACGCGACAACCGCGACGCTCGACCCAGCAGCTCAAGACGCCAACAACGACAGCGGCTCCGAGCCGGCGACGCAATTGACAGATGTGGTCGGTCGCGTCTCGCGCAGCTTTGCCGGCGGGACGCATGCCGCGACCGCCTTGGTAGAAGTCGACCTCGTGGTGGAGATGCCCGGCGTGGCGTCACGTCACCACGACGACGAGAGCGGCGAGCCGCCGCGAAAGGAGGCGCGGCGCCATCCCTCCGACCCCGCGGTGTCCTCGGCGCCCCTCAAAGTTCGCGTCGTCGTCTCTGTTCCTCTCTCCTCGATGGAGGTGTGCCCCCTCGTCCCTGGCGCCGTCATCGTGGTGCGCCATCCCTGGCAGCATATTTACGGTCGCAAGGAGCGACTGGCCTTCGCGCTGAGCGTCGATCTGGCCAAAGAAGGATTCGTCCCGGTGCCCCTTGGAGATGGGGAAGGATGCGCGGTGCGGAGCCTCGCCAACTACCCGGTCGTCGCGCTGACGGCTCTCGCCCCCTCGGGGGACATCGTGGACGGCCGCAAGGCAACGCTGGCACACCCGTTCGGTCGCAGCAAAGGTCCGTGCGCGGTGGTGACGCCGCAGCGAGGCCGCAACGCAGGAAAAATCGCCCTTGTGCCGTTGCACGCCTGTGAGCTCGATACCGAATCCGTAGCGGAAGGGGCACTGAACGCGGCCGTCATCGTCCGTTTGGAAGAGGTCACTCGCGACAGGTTTGAGGCGTACTGCAACGAGCAGGCCATCAGCAACTTGGAGCTGCAAGCGAAACGTGCGAAGCTCGCCGCGATGATGGCCTCGAGGAGCACCACCGCCGCGGCGCCCAAGATTGCGTGGAGCACCGGGGGTCGTTCGGGGGCGTTGCCGACAGACGACGACAGACGCGCCGCCGCGGCGCGCCATGCCGCCGCCGTCACGGCCACCAGCAGCGCCGCGCCGGCTCTTCCGCCCTTCCGTCCCCCGCCTGTGCAGTGGCAGCCGGAAGCGGCTCTCGACGCCACCGTGGTGCTGGCGGGCGTCGGGGCGGTCCAACAGAGACTGTCGCGACCCTCTGCTCCGCCCGTCGCGGGGTCTTCGTCCTCGGGGGTTGGCGGCAGCGCGGCGTTCCCCTCCTGGGCTCAGCATCTTCGACGCTAGAACCCTCCCCGTTCATTCCACCTCCGGTCAAGCCGCGCGATGTGGAAGTGCCCTGCTGTGTGTGTGCTGTGGGCGATGGATCCGTGGGTGGTGTCAGCGCTCTCACCACGGTGACCTCCGCAGCGGCATCATGTCCCAAACGGTCGATCGATTGTTGGCATTTGTTGTTCCCTCGCACACACACTGCGCAGCGCACTCCTCCCTTGATTGGTCGACATTTCATGGACGCGCTCCGCCAAATGGAGCCGCACGACGTGGAGCTGCTCGCCCACCAGCGCGAGGAGGACGGCGATGACGTGAAGGCCATCCAACTCATGGACCGTGCCCTGCGCCTTCGCATCCAGCGCGGCCACAGCATCGCGGCCATCGCCGCAGCCGCGGAGCGACTCGTCGTGAAGTGCAACACGGTCGCCGTGCGCTGCTTCAAGCACGATGACTACGAGGCGGCAGCTTCCTACCTCGCCATGTCGATGCAGCTCACCGACCCCGCCGCGCAAGCCGTCGTGTTCGGTGCAACGGCGGCCGATCTACGAAACAAATTGCGGGCCACATCGCTCAACAATCTGGGCTGCATGGAGCGTCGCCGTGGCCGGCCCGAGGCGGCGGTTCGGCACCTCGAGCAAGCGCTGGCCCTCGACGATGGCAACTCGGCGGCGACGCTTGTGAACATCGCCGCGCTGTATGCTCAATTGGGCCTTGCCGCGGAAGGCGTGTCAGCGTGCCAACGTGCGCTCGCCGTGCTCGACGCTGGAGGCCCAGCTGCCGGTGGCGGCGGCGGTCTTCGCGCCGTCGCGTGCCACAACATGGCCATGTGCCTCGAGTCGACGCGGCCGCAGGAGGCGCTTCAAGCGTACGAGGCGGCGTTGCGCCACGCGACCGCCGAGTTGGGTCCCGCCGCCACCATGACCGAGTCCATCCGCAAAAACCGCGCACGGTTCTTGGCGTTGCAGGGTGCGAATCCGGCCGCAGCAGCGCCGACGACTGCGTCAACGTTGGCCCCGCCAAGCGGCGGCGGCGCTTTCCTGCCGCCCATTTCTCTTAACACTAGCGTTGGCGGCCACACACCACGCAAAGCACGAACCCCTCGAGAGCGCCCCGCACGGCGCGACCCATCGCCGGTACAACCGCGGGAACCAGATGGCCCGCGTCCGACAGCGCCGCCGCGAACCGCGCGCTCAGGTTCCAAGGGTCCTGCAGCGGCAGCGGTCAATTCAAAGCCCTCCACCACTGCCCAGTCCGACAACGGACGTTCCACGACCGCGCCGGCTGCCTCCCAACGGCCCCGTCTCCCCGTCGGACCGCCAGCCGCGGTGCCAAAAGATGCCGCGAAACGACCAGCACCTCCAAAAGTGAGTTCTTCCAGCAGTTCGCGGCGGCCCGAAGTCCCCGATTCGTCCGCCCCTCCCGTGATCAGCCACGCAAGCGCGCAACGCACCGCATCAATGCCAGCCGCGGCCACCGTCTCGGTGAGCGCCGACGAAGACGAGAAGCGCAAGGACGACGTCGTCTCCTTCCTCGTTGCCCGCCTTGGGGCACTGCTAGCGGTCGAGGACACCTTCGAGCAGCGGTACGCCGCGGCCGTAAAAATTCAGTGCCTCGCGCGGAAGGAGGCTGCCAAGCAATCCTCCCGCAAACGTCGTCGTCAGCGCGCGGTAAAGTTTGATCTGGTGAAAATGGTCGAGCGGCACTCTGCCAACAGGATCATCGCATTCTTCCGCATGCTCGTCGAGCGGCGCCGCGAGCAGGAGCGGCAGGAGGCGTCGAAGCAACAGCAAGTCAGCTTGAAAGTACTCGCCGCCGTCAAGATTCAATCGGTCGCCCGCCGGTGGCTCGCGATTCAAATGACACGGCGCCTTCGCCGTTACAACCGCCGCTTCAACACGGCGCTGAAACGCCTGCAATGCTGGTTCCGGTGTTGCCTGGCTCGCCGAATGGCCACTCGCCTGCGGTCAGCGCGGCAGATCGCCGTCACGCGCAAGTTGACCTACGAGCACCTGCATCGCGCCGCGAGGGATATCCAACGCATTTATCGTTCGCACTTGACCTACGTGATGCTCCAAGGTCTTCGCAGAGAACGCCGCCAACTGGCCGAACGCGACCGCGACAACTTCCGCGTGGCTTGCGCCAAGCGAATCCAGCGCTGCTGGCGCTGTCGCCGCGCGCGGGAGCGTGTCGGCGCCAAGCGGGCCGCGCGGCAGGTTGCCACGCGGGAGCAGCACCATCGCGAAAACGTTCGTCATGCCGTGAGGGTGTTACAAGCGTGGTGCCGCGGCGTTTTAACGCGGGATCGCTTCCCCGAAATATCCCTTCCCCACCGAAAGGCCATCGCTGCCAAGCGACACGCCGTCCGTACCAAGGCGGCACTCGTGATCCAGTTTTTGATTCGGCGATTCGTCGCCCGCTGCCGCGTCGCCCGTCGACGTGACGCTCGTCAGGCACTGCAGCGGTCAAGTCGCTTGTCCTTTTTGGCGATGCGGTTCTCCGCGGTAGCGGCCGGGTACAAAGCGAGAAGGCGGCTGGGCGGCGAGATGAAGCAGCGTCTCATCGCCGACCTCCGGCGTCGGACGCTCGAGGAGCTCCGCCGGCTCGAGGCGACGGAGCAAGAGATTGAGCGAATTCGCGCAGCTGAAGCGGCAACAAGGCGACCGCCCGAGCCGCAGCCTGCTGCGACTACGACGTCCACGTTAGACTATGACTTGCTGCTGCCCGATGATCTCGCCGGTGTGCAAACCGCCGCCGCCCCCGAGACGAGTTGCGACAACGAGCACCGTCCCAGCGAGGAGCCGGCCACCGTGTCCGAGCCGCTGCAAGAACTGCCCGTTCAAGCAGCGCAGATGACGATCACACCCGTCGACGCTCGCGCAGACCCGCCGTTGGAACCGAGGGTCGAGGAGGAACAGTCTCGGATCCCTCCAGCGCAACCGGCCTCGAACGCCGCACCTCTCACGGAAGCCAATGACACGGCGCCGCTCGTGCCACGTCCGCCTCCCGTCCGCCGCGAGACGCCTGTTCGCTTGTCAACGTCGTGTCGGCAATTGGAACAGTCGCGCAAAGCGGAGCTGGCTCGTCGGCAGCACGCAAGACTGGATACACTGCAGGGCGAAGAAGCGCGGCATAAACAAGTGCTGCACGGTCAGGCCTCGAAGGCGGCCGTGCCTCGTTCGGCAGTGGAGGTGCGGCGGGCAAAGCAGCACACGGCAGCCCGCACGCTGCAGAAGTTCTTCCGCATTTGCTTTGATCGCTCTCTTTTCCGACAGAAGCGGCAGCTGCTTGCGGAGTACGTCGATCAGCTGGTCGCCTTGCACCTGCGCAGCCCCAAGCACGCCGTCCGCGGCGCCATGACGTTCACAAAACTCGAAACGATTAGCCAGTCGATTCCCGCAGACGTCGTGAGACGCGCGGAGATGAACCGACACGCCCGCGTGATTCAAGGGTGGGCTTCCTTCGCGCACTCGCGGCAGCGTGTTGCCGTACAACAGGGCCGTCATAATAGGCGTGCGGCAGCCGCAAGAGCGTTACAGCAGTTCCGCTTGTTGGTGATCGCACGCCGAGAACGACTTTTCCGCACCGCCGCTGCGCACGCATTGGTTGAGCGACGCGTCGCGGCGGAGGGCCGCGCCGCTGTTGACGATGCCGAGGCCGAGCAGCAGTCCGCTTCAGCCGCCGCAGGTCCCGCAGGTCGACCTATCGATGCAACGCCGACTCGTCAAGCTCCTCCTTCGCCAGCGGTCAATCCCTCCACGCCTGTGGCCCCAGCGGACGCAACGCCCGCAGTCGCCGATGGGAGCGCCTCGCCAGCCGCAAGTCGGAGCACCATGCAGGAGCCCATCCCAGCGGCATGTGACACCACGCCGATCCCCATGCCGCCACCATTTGCCGGCGGTGTCTCGCCCGCCGTTCAGACCCTGCCTGAGCCATCGGTACGACCTGAGGCGCCGATTCCGTATCACTTCGTGTCGGAAGCGACGCCCCCGCCACCTGCTGGGCGTGCCCCCGACCTCCGCCCGACCACACCTCCCCATCCATCCGCGGCGGAGGAGGAGGAGGAAGCGAAGAGGAAAACCGCCCGCCGACACCGCGCGGCGATCGTCGTGCAGCGCTTCTTCACCCTTGTTAAGGCGACTCGGCAATTGCAACGCCGCCAGCGCGCGGTCACAGTCCACCGCGAGAGGGGGGTCGTGGACGAACAACGAGACATCGCCGCCGTACACATTCAATGCTCTCAGCGTCAACGCCTCTCTCGCGCGGAGTTGCAGCGTCGCCGCGCCGTTCGCGAGCAGCGATGGGAAGCCATCTCAGCGAAGAATTCAGCGGCGGTCAAGATTCAAACCAACTACCGTGGCCATCACGCACGGACGCGCGTCAAGCAGATGCAGGCGCTTCACGACGCTAAGTGGGCACAATACCGGGAGGCCGCCGCCCACGAAGTCGTGGAGGACTATTCTGTATTTCAGTGAAGGTCCCTTGCACCTCGGCGATTGCCCTCCAGGCGGTGTAGACAGACACAACACTTATGTTCAGAAGCTATGCTACAGCCTCCCCTCCTTTCTCGCCCGTTCACCGTTTTGTGTGCTTCACGGCCTCGTCGAGTTTCGTCTGTCTCTCCCTCGTTGTGTGTTTCGAGGGGTTCATTTCCCACCCCACCTTCGTCGTAGGTGCCATCGCTCAATCAGTGATTTTGTGTTGCGTTTTCGCAATATTTTCCCAAAGAAGGAAACCCCATACATGGCCGCTGCGGCGACGTCGTCGGATGCCTTGGCAAGGACGGCCGCGGCCGAGATGCTCTTTGAACCGACGGGCGATCTGGCGAAGGACTACAGCGCGTACTGTGAGACAGAGGATCGTCCGGAGCGGGACGACCTCGTGGACGCCATCCATATGCAGGAGCAGAAGGACGCGGACGGCATCGGCCGCATGCGGACCGTCGTGGTCGCTCGCAACCTCGACTACTGCCTGAACAAGCGCGACCTCGTGCCGTTGGCCAATGCCATTCCGCACTGCCCGTCGCTCTCGTCGGTGCAGCTGACCGGCTGTGGGGTCACGGAGCACTCGCTCAAGGTGCTCGTCGAGGCCGTTTACAAGAGCCCAAGCATGTCCACTGTGGCCATCGACTTCAACCCGGGTGGCCTCTTCAAGGACCCCACGGTGACCAAGAAGGATCGCAACGAAGTCTTCGTTCTCCCTGCACAGTTTCGCTCCGCGCACCTTCAACGCTCGAATGACGACCCCCACGCTCCGTCAAGCAAGGACGAGAAGAAAGGAGGCGGCGGCGCGGCGGGCAAAGGTGATGCCGCCAAGAAGGGGGGCGCCGCGGCTCCGGTGGCCGCGGTCGCGCCGCGAATCGACGACACCCCAATCGCCATTCCGACCGGATTTCACGCGCTGCTCATGACGGGCATTCAAGTGCTGTCGCTCCGGGGGAACGCCATCGGCGATAAGCAGGCGGAGCAGATCGCCGGGATCCTGGAGGCGAACGCCGATTTGCTGTCGCTGTCTCTATGGGGCAACACGCTCACGTCGGTGGGCGCCACTGCCATCGCCAAGGCGCTAAGGACCAATCGCCGGCTGACCGCGCTCAACCTGGGCAGCAACCGGATCGATGACGCCGGCCTCGCCGCCCTCGCGAACATTTTCGTCTGCGCCGATGCCTCCAATGACGAGGCGGCCAAGATGCGCCTGAGGACGCTGCACCTGCCTGCGAGCAGCGCGGGATCCCCAGCCGCCGAGCTGCCCGTGCTGCCAACGTGGACGGACGTTGTCAGTTTACTGGCCGCCCCCTTCGAGCCCAAGGTTGGCGATGACAAGAAGGCGGGTGGCAAGAAGGACGCCGCGCCGCCGGCGAAGGCCAAGGCAAAGGGTGCGGAGGTAGGACCAGTCGAGCGGCCCAAGGGAGATTTCGACCGCGACTGCTTCCGGCTCGATGAAGGTCGCGTGCGCATTCCTGGCAACACGTGTCTGTGGGGCCTCAACTTGACGTCCAACCCAGGGATATCGGCGGCCGGTGTTCGCGGTGTCATCGCGATACTGCGTAGCCGAGAGCCCGTCCCGACCCCGGACGCGGCGGCGGCCTTGGTCAGCGCCGGGATGGTGCTACCGCCACCCTCGACGTACGCGTGTTCCTTGGCTATTGAACGGCTGGAAATTGACTGCGGTGATGACCTGTCCTTGCGACAGGAGCTAGATGCTGCCATGGCGGAACTGACGGCTCACCGTGCCACGTCGTCGCTTAGCGGAGAATAATCGCCCGGATGACCGCACTCCCCCTTTAGTACTTCGCGCCTTCCCCCCGATGCTCAAAGCGTCATGTGTTGTGTAGACATTACCGTGTTTCCGCCTACCTCAACGGACGTCCGACGACACCGTGAACCATCGGTGAGTAGTCGCCTTTCGGTCTACCCTTTCACGGTGTACCGCTCAGCTCCCCGCCCACGTCGACGAGGCAGCCGACTTTTTTCGTGTCCCCCCTTTCAGCAGCGAAACGTAGGCGGACGAACTATGTCCTGGCGTGCCCGCTTCTCGCCGTGCGTCGGCTCGGTGGTCGTCTTCGTCAACCCGAAGGACCCGCACTGCTTCGGCGTCCGCAGCTGGTGGAAGAACAACCTCACCGAGCTGCAAATTCTCAACCCCATGTGCAACTTCTCCATCCAGGAGTTGTCGTTCGGCGAGCCGCAGATGTTCGTCAGCTACAGCCCCTTGGACCAGCGCATGGTGCGCCTGGCGGGGTCCACGGAAGAGGAGGTTGAGGACATCATGCAGTCCTGCGTGACCTACGGCATGAACCACGCGATCGTCGAGCGCCCGCGCACAGACGACGGCGGTGACCCCCTCATGTGCGAGGCCATCAACAGCTTTGGATACACCGATTCCTTCTTGTCGAAGCTGGACCTTACGCCACCGGCCGACGTCGGCCAACGCACGCCCGAAGGCGTGGATGACCCTGGTCAGAAACCTCGCGTGTGGCCTAGAAACACCGGCTACAAGCTGCAACCGTAGCCGTCAGCAGCGGCAATCCACCGGAGGGGCGACAGGTGTAGGTCGGTGTGTGTGCATTCTTCTCCTTCGCCACGGAGGCGTCGATGACCCTTCGCGCGGGCCGCAATCCCCCATCACGAGGGGAGGGACCGATTGATTGACCTCAACCCTGCTCCCGTGCTGCATGTGTGGGGCCCCATTTGTTGTATCATGCGCTCACCAAGGCAACCACTCACCGCTCCGTGCCCTCCATGGCCACCGCTAGGCCGCGACAGCAGCAGGTCCTCGCCGACGCCGCGTTTCGCAGATTGAGGTCGACCTTTCACAGTCAGTCGCTGCAATCGGCGCGCAACGCCGCCGTGCTTGACTTGCCATCGTCGGCCGCCAGCAGCGGCCGGTACGCGCAAGTCGCCACGGCGGCCGCCTCTCTGCGCCGCATGCGCATCGAGTACGCCCGCACCCTTAATCCGCAGCTCTACAAAACCGCCACTAGCCTCATCGACAGGCTACCGACTTTTACGCTCGACGACGACCCTGGCTTGGTGAACGCCGCGAGCATCTTGCGCAGCGCGAGCTACTTCCAAGTGGCGCCAACGCCGCCCGTTGTGCATCACGCTTTGTCATTGTTCCACCGGCACAGCTACGCCGTCGAGCACGAGGCGGCCGCCAACATGGCACTTGCCCTCGCGCAGTGCGATGCGTCCCTACAAAATGACGGCGCGGCGACCGTTCGAAAGTTCTCTCCACGTTTCGCGCAGCTGGCGCCCGGTCTTTTAATGTCAGAGGTTGCCGCTGTGCTGAGTTGCGCGGATCGATTTAAGCTGAAGGATGACAGCTTGTTGCTGCCGCTCGCGCATCAAGCTCTCCGGTACGGCGGCACGGCCTCGCTGCACGATTTGTCCAAGTGCTTGCTGCACCTCGCGAGCGCCAATCGAGAAACGGCCTCCTCGCTATTTGTGTCGGTCGCCGACACCCTCGAGATGCGGCTCGAGGACTTGGTGGACAAATACCGGGAGCGATGCGCCCGCGACGAGCGTCCGATGGCGCCCGTCGAGGATGGCGGCGTGGGCCCCCTTCAGGCGGCGACGCGGCTGCCGTCAGCCGTTGTGGCGGCGGTCGACGACGAGCAACTCGACGCGTCGCAAGCGGAGGCCATCCTAAGCGACGTCATCAGGGCTCTCGCCGCCCTTCCCCAGGATTCGTCCCGCGTGCACCGGCACCTTGTCGCCGAATGTGTCGAGGTGGCCGTCGATATGCTCCCCACACTGACGCCCATTCAGATCGCTGATTTGCTGTCGTCGCTGCGGCGCATGAACGTGAAGCACGAGGCCTTCATCCGCCGTGCGATGACTCGCGTCGCCTCCCACATCGGCAGCGGGTCGCAACTGAAGGCGGAGCGGAGCTCGACGGCCGCTCGCACGAGCGAGTCGCTCACCGCGATTAGCGCATGCCTGAAGACAGCCGCTCACTTCAGTCTCCAGCACCACGCGTCCTGTGTCGAACTGTTATCAGCAGTCGCGACCTTGCCGTTCCTCAGCTCGGCGTCACAGGAGCGTGTGCCGGGCGGCGGCAAGGCCTTGGGCAATCAGTGCTCGGTGCTCCTGTACACCATGGCGGCCACCAAGGTCTGGCACGAGCAGGCCGCGGCGACGGCGCTGCGTGGCCTCGATGAGCGCGTGCGCACCACCGCGGACGTTCACTTGGTGAGGGCGCTCTGGGCCCTCTGGTCATTGGAGCTCCACCGGCATGAAGCCGGAGGTCAAACGATCGCCAAAATCTGCGCCGAACTTGCGTCGCAGCGAGGTGGACTGCCGCGCGACGACGAATTGGTGTCGATGGCGCTCGCCTCAGCTGAAGGCATTTTGGGTGATGTCCGATCGTCGGCCGCCGCAATTTCAGGTGTGAAAATTCTCGCCGACTGAGCGATGTTGTCCACGTCGGTTGTCGAGCCACCTCACGGAAACCACCGAACACTGCGTTGAAAAAACGAAATCGACGTTGCCGCCCGTCTCAGTCCCCCCTTCCCCCTATCGCGCGCACCCTTCCATCCATCTCGTTCTATACCTCTTCCCTCTTTGTGGCTCCTCCGCCGTCGATGGCAACGCGAGATCCGTCGATCCCCGCCGCAGGGAATGCTGCCGCCGGGGAGCCGCCCCTGGTGGATGACGACGCCTTGATCGACGGCCGTTTCCAGGAACGGCAGCTTCTCCAGCTCGCCTTCCGGCAGCCGTCCGATGGCTTCGAAGTAGTGCAGCAACGGCTCTCGCGGTGCATCGAGCAAGTGGACCGCCGTCTGCGCGACCTGGTCGAGGCCCACCACGGAGAACTGATTTCAACAGCGGTGGCCGTGGGCGAGGTGCAACAAGACGTCGCGCAAATCGCGTCCACGGCGCAGTCTATTGCGAGTTCGGCCGCTCGCCTGCGCCACACCGTCGGAGAGCCCTATCTCGCGCTGCAACAACGCGTCTCCGAGCTGCAGGCGGGCACCTTGGCGTTGGACTACGTCCGACGAGTCCAACGATTCGTCGTGCTGAAAACGAAGCTGCACGAAGCGGTCGCCTCCACCGACCTTATGCGCACCTCACGCGTCACAAGGGACCTCGAGGATCTGCTTGCTGAGAAAGACCTCTCCGGCATCGAGGCGGTTGACGCTGACATGCCTTTCGTGTTGTCAACAGCGACGAAGGTCCGGTCATCGGCGTTCGAGCTCTTCCGCGCCTCCCTGTCCAACAGCCATCAGGGCGACCTGACGGTGGCACTGCAGAGCATGCATACGCTGGGGACGGCAGGGCGGAGCGTGGCGGCCGTCATCGCCGAGCACAAACGCGACGCTTTAAAAACGATCGTCAAGGACCTGGACAGTCAAATGCTCTGCCGGCTCGCAGAGGGTGGCGCGAGTGACCCTACGGCGCGCCTCACGGGAGCCGATGCCGACAAGGCCGCCAAGGAGGCGCTCTTCCAGCGCATTGAGTCCGTGCTGTCGCGCATCGTCCACCATGCGAGCTCCATGCTACTGCTGTGGCGCTCGCTCACGCGGAAGAGGGACCCCATCACCCAGGCGCTGTTCATCGACGCCATTCACGGCGGACCGCACGTGGGAGGCGGAGGCGGCTCGTTTGCCGCCGCCCCCAGCTTCCAGGCGACGGGGAGCGTGGCATCCGCCGGGGGGCCTGTCCTGGACGGGGCGGCGCTGGTTGTGAAGCAGCTCGATGACTTGTGGTCCGCGATCGCGACCCACATCCGCGATCAACTGGGCAAGGCGGTGAAGCGCGGCGTCGTGCAGGCCGCAGTGGTGGCCGAGTTTCCGCGCTACGTGCGCACACTCCGTGTCTTCGCCGAGGGCATCCACGAGTTGGCCGTCGACGTGGTGAGTCGTTTCTCGTCCTTGCTTCTGGGGAGTGCCACTCCCTACGGCTGCTCAATGTCGTTCGAGGCGCTGATCGCCTCGCAGCCGTCGACGTACAATTCGGCATCCATCTGTCTCGCGACAGACGGCAACGACCCCCCTGCTACAGTTCGGTGGATCCACGACTTGATCGCGGACGTGGAAGAGCGCTTCATGGCCAAGGCCACGGAGAAATACCAGGAAAAGATAACGCTCGTGAAAAGTAAGATCTCGACCGCATGCCCTCAGCCAGGCACGGAAACAGTTGTTGTGGTCGACAACGCCCCGCGGTCGGCTCCCAACTCGGCGGGGTCGCTGGCCTCCCAACTCACACAGACCATTGATGTTCGGCCGGTGACCAAGTTAATCGCCCAGGATCTATCGACACATCGGCATGAAAAAACATCCCTCGACGCGAGCCTAAAGTGTGCTTGCGTCGCCGCCGAAGCGATGCATGCGAAGCTTCAGGAGGGCTTGTCCAAGGTGCCCCAAGCCGCCGTGCCGTCCCTCGCGTCGCTCACAATCGGTCTGGCCTACGCCATGTCCGTCGCGAATGCGGCCGCCAGCGCGGCGAGCGACCTTGGCGGTGCACTGGCGCTGCTTCCAACGGCCGCAGGAGCGATGCCCGGTGCCCGCCAGCAGCAGGGTGGCTGCAGCATCGACCTTGCGTGTAGTCTGCGAGATACTTGTAGCAAGTTTCTGGCAATCACGGACAAGGTCGTTGCGCCCCTCTACGCGTCCACCGAAGCGGCCCTGTCACACCATCTCGATGCGCTCCTCGCCGAGTACGACGCGGAGGCGGCGGCCGCGGGGCCAACGGCCCCTCCGCGGGCGATGGACGCCCTGAAGGAACGTGCGGCTCAAATTGGGTCGCGCATGCTGAGTCTCGTGGACCGGCGACGGTCTGAGCAGCTCGACCAGCAGGCGAGGGGCATCGCGTCGGCGGTCATCTGTCGCTTTCTGGCGCGCGTGGCGTGCTTGCGGCCCTGCGGCCTCGCTCTGTCGCAGCGAGTGGCCGCCGACGCGCTGACGCTGGTCAAGACGATCGACGGACTGTTCGGCGCGGCCTCATCGACCGGTGGAACGGGCGGCGCCGCGCCGTCGACGGCAGCGGGGAGTGGGCAGTCGTCGGTAACTCCCCGGCGGCTAGGCCAAATGCGCGCCCTCCGCCTCCTGGTGCCTTCCGCGTCGGTGCCGGAGTTGCCGCCTGTGATGCCTGACGTCCGCGCGGCGTGCGACCGGCTTCCGCCGCTGATGGTGCTCGTCCTCGTTTTTAACCGCTTCGTGGAGGTGTCTGCGGCGCCGTCGCTCCACAGCATGCTCCGGCTCTCCGCCCAGGACTTCGCCGCGCGTCTGGAAACGCTCCTCCGGCTGCAAGACGGGCGTAGACCGGCGGCATCGCCCCCGCCCGAGCTCAGCACGATGGCCTTCAACGACATTGTCGACCACCAACTCTTCAAGGCGCTGCCAGAAAAGCACCAGGCCCGGCCGGCACTGCTCGAACTGCGGAAATTGACGGAGTGACGAACTTTCATCGCTCTCTTTTTTCGCTCTGCGTCTCTTTTCCCACCAAGGTTGATAGCCGCCCCCACACATCGTTCTGGTTGGTCCGAGACCAGGATCGGTCCATCCGTTGCCACGCCCCCTCCCCTTTTAACTCAGGAGGACCCTCCGCCTCCTCCTTGCACATTCGTGTGTTCCAATCGCCGCACTGACTGATGTGGCAGGGTCAACGAAGCGCCGGGGACCGCGGGAGCTGGGCTGCCCTCGTGCCACGCTTGTGCCGCCCCAGGTGGCTCCTCTTAGTCGTCGTCGCGATGATATCGATGTCGATCGCCAACAGTCAGCCAACTTCAGGCGGTATCGACAGGCCGCACCGCTTCTTCCATGGCGGCATGAACTTGGGGGTGAGCGCCGACCTCGCCCCGCGGGCGGCCAACCTCCATGCCGGCGTGCTGCGCCTCAAGGACGTGTTGAGCGAAGCCGCTACCGTCGTCGATGCTCTCGAGCGTCAAGGCGCGCAGAACGCCGCAGGGCTCACGTTTGCCGAGGTCTCGCGTGTGATGGACCAGGCCGCGGTGGCGCATGACGACGCGTGTGACGCGACAGAGGAGCAAGTGCGGCTTGCCGCTCACCACAAAGGCGCACTTCCCCGCTTGCTCGCGAGGGACACGGAGGCCGGCGATGCGGTGCTGAGGCACGAAATGAGGCACGCGTCCCGCAGTCACGCGTTAGCGCGAAGCTCACATCGGCAGTGCGAGCGGTTCCGGAGGGAATTTGAAGCCGTTCGTCAACGTTTTCAGCGCATCCGTGACGCCGCGTTGGCGAATGGGGACAGCCGCCTATCCCAGCCCCCTTCGGCAAGGTCCTTGGGTCAACGTGAGGAGCTGTAGCGCCCCCCTCCTCTATCGGTGTTGCACGCCCCCTTTTCAAGGGCGATGCCGTTCGTTCCGTCGTTGTCACCTTTCTGCGTGGCCGCGGTGCCCATTGGTGATCGTGTGCGACGCTGTTGTCAACAACCCCCCCGTGAAGTCGTCTCGCGGGGGGCCCTCCTCTCTGTCTCTATCGCACCCCCTAGTAGCCCTCACGCTACTCGCGGCGTTTCCTCCTCCCTATGGTTCATGTTCCCTGCCGCGAAACAGACGCCGCGTGTCTTTCTCGTGATGTCCATGACATTTCTAGGCTGTGTCGTCGGTGTCTACCACAGCATCACCCCACACACTCATGTCGCTGAGGTTTCGCGTTGCATGGACGATCGCTGCGACGCTGTTGCTGGCTCAGGCTGTGCTCGCGCAAGTCCCGGAGGATGGAAAGATCGTGCTGCGAGCCCAATTCGACAAGGCCGAGGCGCTCGATTCGCTGGCGCGCGAACTGCTGACGCCAATTATGGATTTGGAAGGGACACGTAGTGATTACGTGAACCGCGACGAGCGCGAGGCGTCGTTGGCAGATCTCAAACGACAGTTCGGCGTCATCAAGGATCGTGCCAAGGCGCTCTGCGCGCCGAGCGAAAAAGAGTTCGACCAGCTGAACCACGTCACCGCGGAGCTGCGCCAGCAGGTCATCTCCTCGGGGCATCTCGCGGAAACGCCAGAATTGCACCACCACCGAACGCAGCACCACCGGCGGCGCAACCTCGAGGTGCAGCGGCTCGAGCAGGGCGAGGAGCGACTGCAGAACTTGCAGCCCGTCGTCCACCGCTGCCGCAACGTGGACGTCACCCTCCAGGAGGTGGCCGTCAGGCTGCGCGCGTTGCGAGTCGACTTGGACGACATCGACGGAAAGGACCTGTAACCCGGGACGGCGCGCGCCCTGCCCTCCATCCATCAAGTCGTATTTGATTGTGCGCACTCTCACCGCAGGGACCTACTCCGGCGACAGCTGCGTACGGTGGCTGTGTGTGTGTGTGTGTGTGTGTGTGTGTGTGTGCGTCCCACGCAACTTAGCAGCCAAGAATTTGTTGGCCTGACACCCCCTCTCCCGTCTAGGTCTCGTTGCGATTTCAATGGCCGCGCCATCCGCGACTCCCACTCCACGGGGCGGTGGCAGCATGACCCACCACCATGGCAGCAGCGGCGCGTCGGCACCCCACCTGCTGCAGCAGATGCGCATGATGCTGCAAGCTTGGAGGGGTGGGCATCCCACGGCGGGGGCCCACGGACTCATGAATCTCGGAGGCCCAACTCTAACTACCGACAACGACCGCGACACCGTCGGCTTCAACATCGAGACCGCAAAGGCGGTTTTAAAATTGTATTCCGCCGCGGCGGGTGCGTACGAGCCACTGCTCACCCAGCTCCACGACTATGTCTTCGCCACGGCGGCTGTTTCGCTTCGTCAATGTGATGAACTCAGCGCCACAGCGGCAGCGGCCCCGTCTAGCGAAACCCAAAAGCATCGCGGCGTTCTCACTGTGCACGCTCCGGCGGCCGCCGCGGCAGGCACGCACGACCTGTTGGACCGCGACGTGCCGCCGAGCGAGGATCGCGCCGCCTACGCCATGATCCGAGTGGAGCGCACCGAATCGCAAATGAAAAGCCTCGCCGCTGAGGCCCGCCAACGCCAGACGAAGCTCGAAGAGGAGATCGCCTCTCTCGGCGCCGCCAAAAGAAAAATCGAGGACCTACTGGAGTACCAGATCCAGCGATACAAGAACCGGGATGCGAAAGAACGGCTGAACCCTGGCGACTTTGAGAGAGAGGTGGAGGGCGTCGAGCTGGCGCGGAAACTCGAGGAGGAACAGCAGCGCGTGGTCGACCGCGATCGCGAAATCGAGCGCCTCGGCCAACGCATTTCCAATTTGCTTTCGCTCAACGGCAAGTACGCACGCCAGGCCATTGAACTGGCTGCCCGGTTGCAGGTGTACTCCGAACAAAACGACAAATTCGCCACGCTCCTGTCTCTGCAGCACGACGAAAAGCTGCACACGGATCGCGAGAACGAACTGTTGCGTGCGGAGCTGACGGAGCTGAACCGCTTCCACCAATTGCGGGACAGCCTCGAAGGCGAGACGGCCACGGTCAGTCAGACCGTCGAGCTCCGGGGCGTCCGGCTGGGGATGGGCGTGAACAGCGGGGTGCCCCGGCACCTGCAGTTCAAGGGGCTCATGAACCGCGTCAGCATACCGCGCGATGCCGCCGTGTCGCTCGTGTCCGACATGCTCATCCAGAGGCACGCCGGGAGCGCCGATGCGCAGAAACGAGACCTCGGCTCTTTCATTCACGCCTATTTGACCAAGAAGCACGGTGCGGACGCCGCGGCGTGGGCGTACAGTATTGATGAGTCCACTCGGTTCTACGACTCTGACTGCAATCTGAATCTGTTCGGCCTCGTCAGCCGCCGCATGATCAGCGAGGGCCTCTATCGCGAGATCAGCGTGGACGTGCAGATGCTCATGGAAGGGTGCGAGGCGATGGACCTCGCGCAGCACGGCGATCAGCGTCTCAGCGTGCCCGTCAAGCACGTGCTCGGGCTGCTCTTGGAAATGTACCCCAGCTACCCCGACACCGCCTTCCGGCGCATCTTCGAGTTCTTGCTGCAGAACGTGACGGCGACCGGCCACGCTCACTACCGCATGCTGTTCCCAAATTTGGAGCGCGAAGAGATCACTCAGGCGGTCGAAACGACGTTTAGCGCCGTCGAGTTGCGAAACGAGACCATGTTCAGCGCGAGCTTCAAAGAGCTCATCGTGGACGACGCGTGCATCACGATGCAGGCGCTCGAGGACGTGCTCGCGGACCTTCCGCAGGACAGCCTGACCCTCACGCACATCCTGAACGCCACGGCGGGGCTGTACGACTCGCAGGACGTCGTGGCAGAGGTGCACGCCGCGCTCCGGCACGTCATCCTCGAGCACCTAGGCGCCGCCGGGCAGTACGAGGTGACCCTCCCCAAGACAACCGCGATTCAGGTGGTCCGGCAACGGCTCCCGCTACGGCGGGGCGTCTTCCGCTTCGACACGACCATGCCGGGGGCGGTTCGCCTTCCGTCTCTGCTCGCGTCGATGCTGAAGGGTGACTTGAAGCGCGCCATGGACGAGAACTGCGTCCCAATCAACTATGTCGACCTCTTGCAAAGGCTGAAGCACCGACGCCACAGCTACGTGCGGAGCGAGGAGGCGCCAGACTCGCCGACGTCTCCGCGCGACGATGGCGGCGAACTGCTCGCGGCCGTAGCAGCGGCCGCTGGAACTGCGTAGTGACGTACGCTTGTTGAGAGGCGTGCGCGCCGCCTCGCACACGGATGTAGCCATGATTACAAAAGCGCACATCAGCGCACCCCTCCGCCCAATCGAACGAAGGCAATGTGACCTTGATGGAAAATCGGCGTTTCGCTCCTCCCCGATAGCTTTTGCCCCCCCTCCCCTTCACGTAAACACCCCACCCCCACCTGCAGCATGTGGGCTAATCCGTACGCCGTGAAGCCGCCGTCCACCGAACGTGTCAAGAAACCGGACGAGCGGAAGGCGAAGCGCGCCGAGATTAACCGCGAGCGGGTGAACAAGCTGAAGGAAGAGCGCGAGTTCCTGAAGGGCATCAAGCACGCCCACTCCCTCGAGCAGCTCGACCACATCCGAGTCAAGATCAAGGAGGACGAGGAGAACCGGTTCTTGCAGCTACAGTCGGCGCGCAGCCAGCAGCAGAGCGCGCGGTCGCACCATAGCGACCACCAGGACGTGGACGGAGCCGCGCGATACCGCACCATCGCCAAACTTCCCGGCACCGCCGTCCGCGCGATCGAGCCGACGCAGGGCGGCTCAACGCTCTGGACCGCCGAGGAGGACGGCACCGTCGGCATTCGCAACGGCCAGAGCGGCGCCCTTGTCTACACCATCGAACGCGCCGCCGACGGCGTCACCGTCGAAGTGTTGCACTCCGCCGGCAACCTGATGTGGGTCGGATTGAGCAACGGCGGCATCCGCATCTACGACCAGGTTGTCTACATCTTGTCGTTTGAGGCGGCCCGCCACGCCCAGAGCGTCACCGCGTTCGCGCCTACATTCGACGCCAAAATGTTCTCCGCGTCGATGGATGGCTCCGTCGTGAAGTGGGACTCGGAGGCGCGCGAGTACGCCCTGCTCGGGGAGCTGAGGGACACCGCGTTTGCCGCCCGTAGCCTCGTGTGCTACGGCTACCATCTGTTCGTCGGCTTCGACTCCGCGCTCGTCCGTTCGTTCGACGCCGAAACGCTCGCCCCGATCAAAGAGTTCCGCGGCCACACCAACATTATCTCGTCGCTCGCGGTGTTGGATGGATTCCTCTGCTCGGGCAGCGACGATGGTACCGTCCGCGTCTGGGACATTCAAGAGGCGGTCGAGGTTCAGCTGCTGTCCGGATCGGCGTCGTCGGTGGCGGGGGCGACGTCCGCTGGCGTCACCACGCTGATGGTCGATGACAAGGGCCACAGACTGTGGGCGGCCGACAAGGAGGGCGCCGTGTTCGTATACGACTGCCCCATCGCGTCGCCGATCACTCTGCTGTGCTCCACGCCACCCTCAGGGGAGCCGGTCGTGACGTTGAAGGGCTTCGCGGCGTACGACGCCATCACGCTGTGGTCGCTCGGCAGCAACGGCATCAACTACATCTGGACGTCGACCAAGAATCACGCGGAGGACGCCGTCCGGCAGAGCATCGCCGCGATGGACCACATCATCGAGCAGGACCAGAAGGAACTGGCCCGCTGGCACGAGCTGATCCGCACGCTGCTGGCGGTCGCCGAGCGCCTCCGTCGCACCGCCTCGCGGCAACTGGAGGAGGGCAACGGCCAGATCCATCGTGGCGCGGTGTTCGGCCAGTGGCACTCCTGGACGCTGCACCGGCAATTCTCGGCCCAGCGCCAACGCTTCTGCGCGGCGTTGGAAAAGCGAACGTCTCACCAAACGCTGTCACAGTACCTTCACAAGTGGGCCACCAGTCTCCAAGCAGGCAAACGCCGCCGGCAGCGGCTTGCCGCCACTGCGGTCATGCAGTCAACGGCGCAGGGCATCGCAGTGCTGCAGCAGTTCCACAAGCTCCAGGCATTTTACCGCCACATGCGCCGACTAGCCGTGCGTCGGGAGCAGGCGCAATCAGCGGCTGGCCACGCCGGACGCCGTCTTCTTGGGCGCTACTTCCGGGTGCTGCTGGCGTTTCGAGACGAATGCATCGCGAAGCGGCACGCTCGCCGCCGGGCCGAGGTCATGGAGCGCTGGTCGCTGAACACCGTCGTCAAACAGACGTTCGCAAGATGGACCAAGGCCACGGCGAAGATGAAAGGCCGCGTTCGCCGCCAGGCCGTCGCGCAGGCGCTTCACGGGCAGTCCGGACGGGACACCTACTTGCGTTATTACTGCCGCTGGCTACGGCTGCTATCGGCTCGCCGCGTCGCGCGGATGGCGATCAAGCAGCTGCAGTACGTGACCGAGTCCACCAACGCGCTGCTCATTTCATCGTACTTCGCGAAGTGGACAAAGTACAGCGCAGACCGCATCGACGAACGGCGCCGCAGTGACATCGCGCAAGGCACCTCCCGCGCAGCAATATTGCAAACCGATGTCGATAAGGTGCAGCACCTCTTGCGGCGCCGTGAATTAGTGGACGCCGCGCAAGCTCTGATCGACAAGGCGAGGGCGGACCTGCAGCGGAAGTTATTGAAGCGCACTCAGATCGAAGAGGACTGCTGCGAACTGCGCGACGCGATCGCGGCAAAACGTGAGGCTGCCACGGCGCGCGCGAAGACACTTAGCGAGCAGGTCGACGACCTGATCGCGACGCTCAAGAGCCGCGTTCTCAACTTGCACCAAGATTACGTCTTCATCTGTAAAACCACGGAAAAGTCCAAGTCGATCGCCGCCTCGAAGATGTTCTTGGAGGCCCACCTCGCCGTCAAGCGAATTGTCGTGCAACTGACAAGGCAGGTCCACTTGCTGCCGAGCCAGGTGTGGCCGTTGACGTACTCCGGCATCCGCAAGATGCCCGGCCACGCCGTGGAGTCGGTGCTCGCCGCGCTCAAAGCGATGATCGTCACTTTCGACGTCATGACGCCGGATGACCGAGCCGCGCTGATGACGGACGAAGAAATATCGCTCAACGCTCACTGGCTGCTCGCCATCGCCGACCACTGTGTCGCCATGCGCCTCAAAAAGCTAGGCGCGTCCGCGTTCCGCGTGAAGTAAACCCCCCTGGCGAGTCCCTCTCTCGTCTGGTGGTGTCCTTCCAGCCAGCGAGCCTTCGTCGTGCGGCCGTGTGTTTGTGTTGTGGAGGGTGACCCACCGCTCGCGATGGGATCTAACAGATTGGGATCGCGTGAGGAAACGAACGAACTGATGGTGGGGAGGCGCTGCCTTCGCGTCTGTTTCCGCACAAGCTTTCCCTTCTTTCGAAACGTGCTGCTCTATCGAAAGGTGTGTTATGTATCCGTGCACACACGTGCGATGATCTCACCATTTGGTGCCCACGAGCGACGGAAGAGGATTGTTGTGAAAAACGCACCTTTGACGAAACAGTGCCTCGTCCATCTACTCACCTCATGGCACAACGCCGCCCCGCCGGCGGCGACGACCGCGTGAAAATCATCATCATCGGACCCCCTCGCTCGGGGAAAACGTGCGTCGCCAATTTTCTCGGTGGTGCAAGGGACACGCCAACGGAGGAGTACAAGGAGACGGCGCCGCTCCGAATTTTGGAGACGGTCCTCGAGGGCCTCGCCGCAGGTGGCGCAGGCGGCCGGGGGCGCAGCCGCGGCGTTCGCGCCACCGTCGAGCTGTGGGACCTTGGCGGCAATCCCCGATTCCAAAATTGCTGGGGCGCCGTGAAGAAAGCCGCCGATGGCGTCATCTTCGTCATGAACCCGGAAATCGAAGGACAGGAGCTTGAGCTCAATTTTTGGCACAAGAACTTCGTGGAAGGCACCCCGTTGACGCCCGAACGCTGCCTTGTCTTCGCTCACCACTCGAGTGCGCCCCAACGCGCCACCGGCGCCCATGCCAGACCGGAGATGCCGCCCTGCCTGAGAGGGTCGCGCGTGCTGGAGACGTCGCTGGATTTTCAGAGCGACAACTTCAAAGACGCCCTCGAGAAACTCGTGGAAGTCACGCTTGCACAGCGCCGAGAGGCGGAAGAGAACGCGGCGATCCGTAGCGCCGACGCCATGAACGGGGCCATCATGCGCAAGGAGATGGACGAGCGCCTGGCCGCAAAG
>ERZ1292630.187-Hain-H41-02um-R3-187-length-68557-cov-50_pt1 | contig 68557 bp, 69 predicted proteins | sample MGYA00564408_ERZ1292630 | MGnify/ENA primary metagenome ERZ1292630 (study PRJEB36523, sample SAMEA6512641) | groundwater metagenome | collected 2019-01-08 | study: AquaDiva: Metagenomics assemblies of 32 groundwater samples
ACGGCCTGCTAGAAGGTGGAGATGGGATGGATGACAGCATCCAGCGTGCCGGGACGATGCAACTCCTCGATCCAGACCCTTGCTTGCGCGACGTAAAAGGTATAGTCGCTCTCCGGATAACTCAGCACCACGGCGTAGAGCAGCTGCTCGGCTTCCTGCTCACGTCCGGCGCTCAGGCTCGTCCGGGCCGCCTGCAAGGTGCACGACGCGGCCAGCGCTTTGGGATCAACAGTCGTGCGAACCGGCTGTCGCGTGACAAACCGGTCAAGACTCTTGGGAACATCCGGAGCGGGAACCACATGCGTATCAGCGGACTGCTGCAGCTGTTTCGCTGCCGACAAGACCGTCTCGACATCGCCGCTCGATTGGCAATGCCGGTACAATTCCCACATCGACATCACGGAAGCCGAGCGAGGTGCCGGCTGACGCGTCGAGGAATCGAAGAGCTGACAGCCGGTCAGGAACAACCCGGCGGACAGGAGTGCGACAATTGTGACGGATTTGTGCTGGCGCATCTTCCTTATCCTTACCGGATCGCTTCTTTGGCTGTCAAGATTTCCGGAGCAGAATCTGGAAGGAACGTGACAAGACAGGAGCACTCACGCGCTCATGTCAGCATGGAACCGGCAATTGATGAAGGAACCGCAACGTCACAATTCAGCGCGGGCTCGATGATCGCTCATGAACCGCGCCGAGATCTTCAATGAGCGCGCGCAAGGGTTCGGCCACGGACCAGGCCTGCGCCACGCAGCCACGCGCTCGATGCGGATGCTGACCATCGAAGATCTCCGACACCTGGCCCAGGCAGGCTTCGTGTAAATGTTGGTGCAACCCGTCGAGAAACATGCGCGCCTCCCGCCGCACCGCCGGACTCTCGCCATAGGTTTTCACCCAGGCAGTCACGAACGGGCCGAGCAGAAACGGCCATACGGTGCCTTGATGGTACGCGCCATCCCGCTCGGAGACCCCGCCCTCGTACGAAGCACAGAATCGGATGTCCTCCGGTGCCAACGTGCGTAAGCCCAGCGGCGTGAGCAATCGCTCCTTCACGAGTTGCAAAATGTGTTTGGCCTGCGCCTCCGTCACCAGCTGATCATCCAACGCCAGGGCATAAATCTGGTTCGGACGGAGCGAGGCATCGTCTCCGGTCGGCCCATCCACCACATCGAAGAGATAGCCCCCGGTTCGATACCAGAAGCGGGCTCGAAACGACTCGGTGGCCCTGGCACGATCCTGCCGGCATTGTCCCGCGTACGCCGGTTCCCCGAATTGCACCGCCAATTCGGCCGCCACCGCCAATGCCCGCACCCAGAGCGCTTGAATCTCGACCGGTTTCCCGTGCCGGGGAGTCACCACCCAATCGCCGATTTTGACATCCATCCAGGTGAGCTGAACACCCTCCGCGCCGCCGGTAATCATCCCGTCGTCATCCATGTGAATGCCGAACCGCGTGCCTCGACGGTATCCGTCCACAATCTGCTTGATCGCGGGCCAGGCGATCCGGCGTACTCCGTCGAGGTCGCAGCTATAGTGGAGATAGCGCTCCACGGCGTGGATAAACCATAACGACGCATCGATCGTGTTGTACGCAGGCTGTTCGCCGATGTCGGGAAATCGATTCGGCACCATCCCTTGCGACACATGAGACGCAAACGCCTCGATCACCTGCCGGGCCACGTCGTAACGACCCGTCACCAGGCAGAGCCCCGGCAAGGCGATAAATGTGTCTCGCCCCCAATCGGCAAACCAGGGATACCCGGCGATCACCGTCTGCCCGTTTCCCCGCCGGACAAGATACGCGCGGCTCGCAGCCCAGAGTTCCTGCGCCAACGCATCGTCGGACGGCGCCGATACCGGACACTCTGCACGCCGCCGCCGCTCCGCCTCTACAACCGGCGTGACATCGACGGACTCAAGCTGTTCGGTCGTGAACAGAAGTTCCGCCACCGATCCCGGCGTGAGCGTGAATTCGCATTCACCCGGCGACCACCAGTCCTCCGTATGGTCCAGGCCACGTTCGCGCTCGATCCGATAGTGAATGTGGCGGTACCAATCCGGCCCCTGGTGGTACTGCCCGTTGTGGAACGCCAGCACGGCAGGGAGCGCATCGTAGGGTTGCCACGTGACACGGCCCTCGTGAACCGTGGCCTGACTGCGCACCCCGGCGTTCTCCTGATGCAGCGCATGGAAGTCGCGACCCGAGAGCATCGGTCTGACCCGCAGCACCACAGCAGACGGTGCGTCGCCAAGCAACCGCCACCGCACGACGACCATATCGCGGCCATCCGGACAGAGCAGTTCACGCTCCAGGCGGATTCCATGGGAGGCGTAACGCCAGGTCGGCCATGGCAGGGCGGAAAACCCATCGCAATACCGATACCCTTCGGGATGAACCGCGCCGCTATACAGATTTGTCGAGAGCGGAAAAGATTGGCCGCCGACCTCCACCCATTCTTCGAGATGATTCACCAGGACCACACGATCGACCGGCGGGCGTCTGGCCACCAGCAGCAACGCATGGTAGCGTCGGGTATTCGCGCCGGCGACGGTGCCCGAAGCATACCCGCCCCTCCCGTTCGTCTCCAGCCATTCCAGACTGAGTGCCCGGTCAAGATCCTGGCAGCGCCTCGAATCGATGGTCATCCCGTGCCTCCGGCTTACTCGCCCGACTGCTGAATCAACTTGGCCACCAGCCCGGTCCAGCCGGTTTGATGGCTCGCGCCGATCCCGGCGCCGTTGTCGCCATGAAAATATTCATAGAACAAGATGAGATCGCGCCAGTGCGGATCCTGCTGAAACTTTTCGGCACCGCCGTAGACGGGACGCCGACCATCGGGCCCACGCAGAAAGGTATGCGTGAGCCGCCGGGACAGCTCAGCCGCAACGTCGGCGAGAGTGCGCTTCTGCCCGGATCCCGTCGGGTACTCGACCGTGAAGCTGTCGCCCAGATAATAGTGAAACTTCTGAAGTGATTCGATCAGGAGGTAGTTCACGGGAAACCAGACCGGCCCCCGCCAATTCGAATTCCCCCCGAAGAGACCGTTGGTGGATTCCGCCGGTTGATAGTCGACGCTTTGGCTCGTACCCATCATCGAGAACACGTAGGGATGATCCTTGTGATAACGAGACAGGGCCCGCACGCCATACGGCGACAAAAACTCCTGCTCATCCAACATGTACCGCAGGACCTTGGGCAGCCGGTGACGGTTGACGAGCGATAAGAACCGGCGCACCTCCCCGTCCTGCGACTGGGTTTCAATGTGCAGACTGAAATCCGGCCGGTTTTCGATGAACCATTGCATCCGGTGCTTAAAACGGGGCAACCGGTCGATGAGCTCGGAATCCAGCGTCTCCACCGCAAACAACGGAATCAACCCCACCATCGACCGCACCTTCATCGGAAACGTCTTCCCGTCCGGCAGGTGCAGCACATCATAGAAAAACCCGTCGTCTTTGTTCCAGAGTTCGATTTTCGCGTTGCCGATGTTGTTCATCGCCCGGCAGATATAGACAAAATGCTCGAAGAACTTGCTGGCGACATCTTCATAGGCCCGGTCTTCCCGCGCAAGTTCCAGCGCGATGGACAACATGTTCAGGCAATACATCCCCATCCAGCTGGTCGCGTCGGATTGCTCGATGTGTCCGCCGGTGGGCAACGGCTTGCTGCGATCGAACACGCCGATGTTGTCCAGCCCCAGAAATCCGCCCTGAAAAATATTCTTCCCCTCGGCATCCTTCCGATTCACCCACCAGGTAAAGTTCAGCAGGAGCTTGTGGAATACCCGCTCCAGAAAAATGCGGTCGCCGACGCCTTTCCGTTTCTTCTCGATCTTGTACACCCGCCAGGCCGCCCAGGCATGCACCGGCGGATTCACGTCGCCCAAGGCCCATTCATAGGCAGGAATCTGCCCGTTGGGATGCATGTACCATTCACGCAGCATGAGGACGAGCTGATCCTTGGCAAAACGCGGATCGACAAGCGCGATCGGCAGGCAGTGAAACGCCAAGTCCCAGGCGGCATACCAGGGGTATTCCCACTTATCAGGCATGGAAATGACGTCCGCATTGTAGAGATGCGTCCAGTCGGCGTTCCTGCCCTGCAGCCGCTCCTTGGTGGGCTCCGGTCCCGCCGGGTCGCCCTTCAGCCAGCGATCGACGTCGTAGTGATAAAACTGCTTGCTCCACATGAGCCCGGCGAAGGCCTGCCGCTGCACGAGTCGCGCATCCTCGGACAGGTCCGCCGGGGCCAATGCGGCATAAAACTCATCCGCCTCCTTCAGACGCGCAGCAACGATCGCATCGAATGCCTGCGGATCGAGCGCCCCTTCGGCAGACCCGTTCGTGAACCGCACTCGAATCGTCACCGGCCGTCCGGGCAATGCGGTCACCACATAGTGCGCGGACGCCTTCGACCCGACCTGGTCGGGATTAAGCGCACCCTTGTCGCCCTGCACGACGTAGTCATTGATCCCGTCTTTCACATACCGTGCGCCATCCACATCGCCGTAGAGACGACGGGTATTGGTTTCGTTTTCGGTGAACAGCAGATCCGGCCCACCCTCGCAGAGCAACCGTCGCGGCCCGTAATACTCATGGTCGAACTCCACAATACTGACCGACGGCGCCGATTCGCCTTTCCGCATCCGCGGGCGGCGCACATCGAGTCCCCACGACCAGGTGTTGCGGAACCAGATGGTCGGCAGCACTGTCAGCTGCGCCGGATCCGGACCGCGATTGACGATCTGGATCCGCATGAGCAAATCCTCCGGCGAGGCCTTGGCATATTCGACGCCGACATCGAAGTAGCGATCGTCAGCGAACACCCCCGTATCGAGCAGCTCGAATTCCGGATCGGTCCGGCCGCGACGGCGGTTTTCTTCGATGAGTTGCGTATATGGAAATGCCGCCTGCGGATACTTGTAGAGAAACTTCATGTAGGAATGCGTGGGCGTGGAGTCGAGGTAGAAATAATATTCTTTGGGATCCTCCCCGTGATTGCCTTCGTTTCCGGTGAGGCCGAACATCCGTTCTTTGAGAATCGGGTCCCGTCCGTTCCAGAGCGCCAGCGCGAGACAGACGAACTGGTGCCGATCACAAATGCCGGCCAATCCGTCTTCATTCCAACGGTAGGCTTTCGAGCGGGCATGGTCGTGGGGAACCGATTCCCAGGCCGTCCCATACGGGCTATAGTCTTCGCGGACCGTTCCCCAAGCCCGTTCACTGACATAGGGCCCCCAGCGTTTCCAGTGTTTCCGGCGTAGGTCGTCTTCATCCAGGCGCTGCTGCTCAGCGGACCCCGGAGAAACAGCCTCCTCTCCCGGCGATGTCGACATAGCACGAGGTCTCCTGCCTGAATGCGCAGAGGTCGCAGCAGGCGCCAGCATGCGCCGGGCCCGAAAAAGATTCAACTGAGATTCGAAGGCGTCAGGATAGGAAACCAATCAGCGTCCACCGCGCCCGACAGGCGTCGAGTCGGCAGATCGATCTTGCGGGGTCAGGCCCCAAAATAGGGCATGATGACAAGGGATGGAACAGGAATGGGGAAAGAGAGTCAGCGGGAAGGCACAGGCCCTAGCTCCAGACAACGCCTTCTTGATTCATGAGGTAGTCGATGACTTCAATGCTGTCACGCAACTGGAGCTGCGCTTGCTCGGACATCGGCAAAATCGCCCCAAGAAGCTTGCCGGATTCCATTTCCGCCAGGTTGGGGATCCCGTCGGTACTCCGCTTTTCCAGGTCGAATCGAAAGCTGGCCACTTGTTACCTCCAATCCCTTGTCGGTCGTAGTGCAGCAATTCTTGAGCCACACCGGAGACACCTGAATGCCATGCGCTCGCTGAAGCATAGCACAGGGAATCTTTCGGCTGAGTGGATGCGCTAACCGCTCAATTTGTTACTGCTTTCTTCGGCAGTCAGTGTGACTCCGCAAGGGGGGGCAAGGCACCAAGGTAAGGAAAGCCACCGATTTTGACCAGCGCCGTATCCGCACGCAATCTGAAATCATCCCGGGCGGTGTCAACAAATCGTGGATCCACCGTCAAATCCGAATCGGGCTTCAACTCGGGAGCGGGCTGATTGGGAGTTCCATGCCGGAGGTAGTTCGATCCGGAATTCTGCATGGCATTGTAGGATAAGAGCACCCGGCTGGAGGGCGCCACGACAAACCCGTAGGCATTGAGGCTGACAATGTTGCCCGACGCTTCATTCTGGGAGGTCCCGAGAAACGCCGCGCCGCCCCCGTTTTTCACAAAGGTATTGCCGACCAACGCGGCCTTCGATTGATCGTTCACGATCACCGCCTCGAACAGGCTTCTGGTGATCACGTTTCGCTCCAGGCGTACTGTAGATTTGCCCGCGACGCTCACCCCATGGTCATTGTCGTGGATGAAATTGCTCCGCATGACCGCCTGGGAATTGGCAAATTGGACACCGGTGGTTTCACTGCCGCCGATAATACAGTCCTCGATGCGCACATCCTCCACCTGCTGCGTAAACAACATCCCTTTGACCCGCACATGGTGCAGGGTGATACCACGCCCGTTGAACATCCCCATCGCGTGGCCGCCATGTTCGTTGATCGTGAGGCCGGAGATCTCGATGTTGGTCGCGCCGTAGGGCCACTTCCCGACATGGAACACGCCGACGCGTTCGCGCCCCAGGATCGTGACCTGATCCATGCCCGCCCCGACCAGTCGGACGTTTTCCTTGCTGTGAATGGTCACATCCTCGGCATAGGCGCCGGGCCGAATGAGAATGGTGTCACCCTTCTTTGCGGCATCCACCGCCTCCTGAATCGAGTGGTACTGACCTGAGTCATCCAAGGCGACCACCAGCGGCTGCCGTTCGACGGTCACCGGCGCTTCAGCCTGAGCGATGGATAAGCTCAAGACCCCGACTGACAGACACAGAAGGAGGGCGGCGAATAGATATTTTTCCATGTTCTTCATACGAATGGTCATACCGCCGGGCATGGCGAGAAGTCAATCGAGCGTCATTGCGAGCACTCGCCCCCCATGGTATCTTCCCGCGTTATGATCCTTGTGGGCCTCACCGGCGGCGTCGCGACCGGCAAAAGCACGGTGGCGAAGATGTTCGAGCGATGCGGGGCGCTCGTCATCGATGCCGATGCGCTGGCCCACCAGGTGGTGGAACCGGGTAAACCGGCCTGGCGCGCCATCATCAAGACCTTCGGCAAGGCCGTTCTCAATCCCGATCGTACCCTCAATCGCCAGGCCCTGGGCGCCATCGTCTTCCGGAACCGGTCCAAGCTGCGCCGGCTGGAACAGATCATCCACCCCCGTGTCGCGCGTGAGCAGGCCAGAGTGACCAGGCAAGCCGCGCGCAACGATCCCAAGGCCGTCGTCATGTACGACGTTCCGCTCCTCTACGAAGCCGGCATCGACAAGCGCGTGGATAGGGTCATCGTCGTCACCGCCGACCGGGAAACCCAAATCACCCGCCTGCACAAACGCAACGGATTCACCCGCGCCGAAGCCGTCCGACGCATTCGCAGCCAAATGCCGCTCAAGGAGAAGGTTGCAGCCGCGGACTACCTGCTCGACGGCACCACGCCCCGACCACGCCTGCTGACGCTGGTCAAACGGGTCTACCGCCAGCTCCACACCCTGGCTTAGATCGCCGCTTTTCCCTCGCGGCTTCGGTGTGTTAGCATCCGCGCATGCACAACGTGGTCATTATCGGATCCGGTCCGGCCGGCCTCACCGCCGCCATCTATGCAGCCAGAGCCAATCTTTCGCCACTGCTCATCGAAGGCTGGCAGTCCGGCGGGCAACTGACGACGACCACCGAAGTCGAAAACTATCCCGGATTTTCCAAGGGCATCATGGGCCCTGAGCTCATGAAGGAGATGCGCGCCCAGGCGGAGCGCTTTGGCACGACATTCCTCACCGGCGATGTCTCAGCCGTGGATCTCACGCAGCGGCCGTTTCGCCTGACCATCGACGGGGAACAGACGGTGAAAGCGGCGACCTTGATTCTGGCCACGGGCGCATCGGCCATTCCGCTCGGCCTGCCGAATGAATCTCGGTTGATCGGACACGGCGTCTCGACTTGCGCAACCTGCGATGGGTACTTTTTTCGCGGGAAAGACTTAGTGGTCGTGGGCGGCGGCGACAGCGCGCTGGAAGAGGCCAATTTTCTGACGAAATTCGCCCGAACGGTCACCGTGGTCCACCGGCGGGACAAACTGCGGGCCTCGAAAATCATGCAGGACCGCGCCATGAAGAATGAAAAAATTTCGTTCGCATGGAATTCCGTCATCGAAGACATCCTTGGAACTGACCTGGCAACGGGGGTTCAGCTCAAGAACCTCGTGACAGGGGTCACAACCGAATTGGCTTGCGACGGCGTCTTCGTCGCCATCGGCCACCGCCCCAACACCGATCTCTTCAAGGGCCAACTGGCTATGGATGAAAAGGGGTATCTGCTGACCTCGCAAGGCACGGCCACCAGCGTCAGCGGCGTGTTTGCCGCAGGCGATGTCCAGGATACGAAGTACCGTCAGGCCATCACCGCTGCCGGCTCCGGCTGCATGGCCGCCATCGACGCCGAGCGGTTTCTGGAGTCGACTCTGCATCACCTCTAAATCCCGCGCAGGATGCTCAAAATGGTCGTCCAACAAGGCCGCAGGCGAGACAGATACCGGAGGCGTACCCTCAGGGGTACGTTGAGGATATCGTCGAGCCGAGAACGAAGTTGGCGGCCATTTTCAGCATCCTGCTAACGCTATGCATTGCGCCATTGTCCATTACCACGAACTCGCCCTCAAAGGCCGCAACCGCGACTTCTTCGAGCAACGGCTCGTCCGCAATCTCAGCCTGGCGCTGAAAGATCTGAAGATCCGGCGGATCGAATCGCTGCAGGGGCGCATCCGGGTGACGATTCCCGATGAGGTAACGCCGGACCTGGTGACTGAGCGACTCCGCCGCACCTGCGGAGTCTCAAACTTTCTGCTGACCGAATCCGTACCGTTGAACCTCACGGCGCCGGATCTGACGACCATCAAGCAAGTCGCCGAGCGGCAACTCTCCGAACAGATCTTCAACTCATTCCGGGTGACGGCCAAACGAGCGGATAAACGCCTGCCTCTGACCTCCATGGATGTCGAGCGCGAAGTCGGCGGCTATTTGCACGAAGCTACGGGCAAAGCCGTAAAGCTCAAACAACCGGACCTGACCCTCTACATCGAGCTGCTCACCAAAGAAGCCCATATCGCGGCACAAAAAATTCAGGGCCCGGGCGGCATGCCGGTGGGCACCAGCGGAAAAGTGGCCTGCTTGATTTCCGGCGGTATCGACTCCCCCGTGGCAGCCTACCGGATGATGAAACGCGGCTGCAAAGCCGTCTTCGTGCATTTCTCGGGACGCCCGTTGGTGAGTCGCGATTCGGAGGAGAAGGTCCAAGAGCTGGTCCAGCTGCTGACGGCCTATCAATACCATTCGCAGCTCTACATTGTGCCCTTCGGCGAGATTCAACGGGAGATCGTCGCGAACGCCCCGGCGGCTTTTCGTGTCGTCTTGTATCGGCGGATCATGGTGCGCATCGCGGAAGAACTCGCGCGGCGTCACAACTGCTGGGCGCTGGTCACCGGCGATAGCCTCGGCCAAGTGGCCTCCCAAACGCCTGAGAACCTCTCTGTGGTGGAAGCAGCCGCGGAACTCCCGCTTCTGCGCCCGTTGATCGGCATGGACAAGATCGAAATTACCGAGCAGGCGCAGCAGATCGGAACCTTCACGACATCGATTGAACCGGATCAAGACTGCTGCAAACTCTTCGTGCCGTTACACCCGAGCACCAGAACCAAACCCGACGATATCCTGCGCATCGAACGGGGCCTGGAGATCAGCACGTTCGTCAAGCAGGGCGTCGAAAAGGCCGAGCTGTCGACGTTCACCTTTCCTTCGTAACCCGATCCAGCGCCCGTTCCCGAACCAGTCGAAAGTGGGTATTGAGCTCGCGCTCCATGGCGACGGCGACCAGCCAATCCGGGACGAGGGTCTTCACCTCGACCAACAAGTCGAATTCCGCGCGCGTTTGCGTCCCGTCGCCGGCCGGTTGCAGCCGCCACTCCCGATGGTACCGCGTGAAATCTCCCCCCTTGAGATGCGTGATGAGCCCACCTCCCGGCAACGCCTGCGATTCACACAGCAGCCGTTGTTCGCCGGGCAACAGCGCATGTGAAATATAGATGTCGGTGAGGACCCGCCCGTCCCGCTCTTCAACCTGTGCCACCCGCATCCGGGTTTCAAATAGTTCAGGCCATTTGTGATACTCGGACAGAATCGACTGGAGCACCGCTGGGCCGCCGGGAAACAGCAGAGTGGCCGTTGCCCGCACACCGCCGTCGGGATCGGGCTGCACCACGAGGGCTCGTAGCAGATGGGCTGAACCGACCTCTCCTGCTGTCGCGCTCCCGACAGGCACGGTCACCAGAGCGAGCAGGCAACCGGATACCAACCAAACCAATCTCACCACGAATTGTAGCCTGTGCATCACAGTATAACGGTGGGGGTCGTGAACCCGACCAGATTGCGCTCCTCAGACGGACGTAGAACCCGAAAAATTACGACTCATGCGTGCCTCCACACCTTGAAGCCGTCTCAACTCGGGCGACCGGCATCGCTCGCCGGCCTTCAGCGGTACTCAAGAAGTATACTCATTGAATGCGCCCAGTGCGAGCGCAACGGCGGGACGAACACGAATAGGCCTGCCGACCGGATGATCGCACGGTTGAAAACGGCGGAAACCTGAACGGCTACGCAGAGGCAGGTCGAAAAACCAGCACAACTCCTGACGGGTCTCCCCGCTCATCACGGATCATGGCCGCGCTGTCGCTGATCCGATACTCGTGCCCGTTGCGACTCACGAGAAGAAACGGGCGGCCGCCAAGATCGGCGGACGTTCCTTTCCGCAACATCTGTACGGCGGGATTCAGCGCGGGCCTCCGACTCTCCGGATCCACCACCACCATCACTTCCTGAACGGCCTTCCCCAGCGCATCGGGCTGCGCCCAGCCGGTCAAACCTTCAGCCGCCGGATTGAGCATGGTCACCCGTCCCTGCTGGTCGACCGTCACAACCGCATCTTCCATCGACAGCACGACAGCCTCCAACCACCGCCCGCGTTGTTCACTAATACGCGACACACGCTGGCGGAAAAGCGCAAGTTCCAGCGCGGCGCGCAAATCGCTGCTGACAAACGGCTTAATCAAATAGGCCAACGGCAGGGTTTCCCTCGCCCGCTCCAGTGTCTCCTCATCCGAAAAGGCCGTCAGGTAGATCACCGGTGCGCCATACCGGGTTTGGATGATCCGGGCCGTGTCGATACCATCCATCGACCCCTTCAGCTTAATATCCATGAGAACCAAATCCGGCCGATGCTCCCCGGCCAACCGTACAGCCTCATCCCCGGATGCCACCACACCCACGACCAGATACCCGAGTGCGCGCAGCTGACGGCTGATGTCTTCAGCCACGACCACTTCGTCATCGACGATCAGAATTTTTGCCTGCGCCATCGTGCAACCTGATGAAACGAGATCGAAAAATGGGGATCGCCGATCACACCACGCACCGCTCGAGCGCACTACACACGTATCCGCACGGCGCTCGATACCCCACGGCAACGCAACTAACATGCCATCCGCCCTTCCCTGTACTGGCATCATGTTACGCCGGGCGGGATTCTTGCCCTCACACACCGACGGTGGTTTTTGAACAGTCTTTGAACAGAATCGGCAGAAAACAAGGCTTGCGTGGACCAGGCGCTCCGGGGAAGATTCGCTGCGGAAATGACCGCTGTGCTACCATGCCGCTCTTTAACGGAGTTGATCCAACATGTCTTGGCTGATTCGTCCGATTCTCCCGCTCCTACTCGGCTGTGCCCTCGCATGGGCCTCTGTTCCCGACGAGGGGCAGGCCCAAGCGCCGCCTGACTCCTCCGCGACGACCGAACAATCCTGCAGTTTCGGCATGGCGAAGGGCGATCCCACTCACCAGTGCCAGGTGCCGATTCCCGCCGGCTGCGTCATCGCCCGCTTCCCGGGAACCGACAAACCGTGGACGACCATCTCCAAAGCCGGTCGCACGTTTTGCACCTTCGATCAGAAAGGCACGGACTGGAAGACGCGCATTACCGGCCAATGCACTCGCTGCGATTCCGGCCATTGCACCGGGCAGTTCATGGTGCGATTCGAGTGCGCGAAGCCGTAATGTCCGCGTCCCTCACAATCGCCATCAAACAAGCCGCCCGCGAACTCGGCTTCGACGCCGTCGGTATCAGCCTCCTTCCTACGCAAACGAACCCAGCCGCACACCTGAATCACCAGGCCTCGGCCGGTGACCTGCTGGACCGGCTCCAAGAATGGCTCAGGCGCGGATACCACGCGACCATGGCCTGGATGGTCCGTGATCCCGAGCGGCGAGCCGATCCCACCCGAGTACTGCCGGGCTGCCGATCGATCATTTCTGTCGGCATGAACTATTGCACGGACTATCGGGCCGACGAACGCCAGGGAAACGGGCGCATTGCCCGCTATGCCTGGGGCCTCGACTATCACAAGATCCTTGGTGACAGGTTGGCCCAACTCGCCGAGCGCATCGGCACCCTGGCTCCACAGAGCCTCAACCGGACCTATGTCGACACGGGGCCGGTCATGGAGAAGGCCTGGGCCCAACAGGCCGGACTCGGCTGGATCGGCAAACATTCCAACCTCGTCTCGACAGACTTCGGCTCCTGGCTGCTCCTGGGAGAAATTCTGACGACCCTGGAGCTGGAGCCGGATGAGGCGGGAACCGATCTCTGCGGAAGCTGCACGCTCTGCATCCAGACCTGTCCGACCGGCGCCATTACCGAACCCTACGTCGTCGATGCCGGACGCTGCATCTCCTACCTGACCATCGAACTTCGCGGCACCGAACCGCCGATCGCGGAGGACCTCCGGCGAAAGCTGGGTAACCGGATTTTCGGCTGCGACGATTGTCTGGACATCTGCCCCTACAACGTCCAGGCCAGACCAACTACCGAACCTGGCTTCCAACCTTCCTCACTCACCGGGGCCCCGTCGCTGCTGGCCCTGACGAAGATGGACGAGCAGGCCTTCGCCACCACGTTCAAACACAGTCCCATCCGCCGCGCAAAATACGCCGGACTCCAACGCAATCTCTCCTGGGCGCTCTCCAATGAAACCGCCCCCACCGATCGGCACAGCACCACACCTCCGCCGAGCGCCGATCCCCGCTAAGCCCCACCCACTGTTTCTCCCCGGCCGATAGTGGTAGGCTACGGTCTCATGTCCTCCCCCCTTGTGAGGACCCACCTCAGCCGGTTGCAAGGCCATGCACGCACCCACCCTCCTGATCGTCGAAGATGAAGAACGCATGCGGCGGCTCTTCGAGCTGGTGCTGAAACCTGCCGGGTATCAGCTGCTCCTGGCCCGCTCGGGGGACGAAGCCCTCCGCATGATCCAGGAACACGACTCCCTCGACATGATCATCACGGATCTCCAATTGGGCGCCGTCTCGGGCATGGATGTGCTGGAAGCAGCCCGGCAACAGGCGCCCGATGTGCCGGTCCTTATCGTGACCGGATACGGCACCGTCAAGTCGGCCGTCGAGGCCATGCAGAAAGGCGCCTACGACTACATCTCCAAGCCCGTCGACAATGAAGAGTTGAAGATCGTCATTGCCCGCGCGCTGCAGGTCCGCCAGCTCGCCCGGGACAATCGCATCCTGCGCGCAGGGTTGCACGAACAGTTCGGCTTCGACCGCATTGTCAGCGTCTCCAAAGAGATGGAACTTATAAAGCGGCTCGCCCGGGAAGTGGCGCAGACCGACGCCACGGTGCTCATCACAGGCGAAAGCGGAACGGGCAAGGATCTGCTCGCGCGCGCCATTCACCTCGTCAGCCCGCGCGCCCAAGGCCCGATGGTGGCCCTCAACTGCGCCGGCATTCCCGAGCACCTGTTGGAATCCGAACTGTTCGGGTATGAGAAGGGCGCGTTTACCGACGCGAGGAAGTCCAAACCGGGACGCTTTCAAATGGCGGATCGAGGCACGTTGTTCCTGGACGAAATCGGCGAACTGAGTTTGACGGCACAGGCCAAACTCCTGCGCGTCCTCGAACAGCATGTCGTGGAACCGTTGGGCGGAGTGCGCAGTGTCGCAGTCGATATTCGGGTCATCGCCGCGACCAACCAGGAATTACCCGATCTCATCAAAGCCGGCCGTTTCCGCCTCGATCTCTACTATCGCCTGAACGTCTACCAACTCCGGATGCCGCCCCTGCGGGAACGACCGGAGGACATCGAGCCGATTCTGACTCAGTTCCTCGGCCAGGCCCGTCGTGAACGCGGCAGCCGCATCAAGGGAATCAGCCCCGAGGCGCTCGCGATCCTCAAGCAGTATCCCTGGCCGGGCAACGTGCGAGAACTGCACAATGTCGTGGAGTGGCTGACCATCACCTGCAAACAGGACGAGATTACGCCCGAGCATCTGCCGGCCTCGTTCAAGACCGCACCGCCACCAAGCGAAGAGAAGCCGGTCGGCACACCGTCGCTCCTCGCGCTGGGACTCTCCGTTGAAGAAGTCGAAAAGACGATGCTCCAGGAGGCGTTGCGCAAAACCGGGGGGAACGTGTCTGAAGCCAGCCGTCTGCTCAAAATCACACGCAACACGCTGCGGTATCGAATGGCCAAACACAACCTGTCGCTGCCCCCAGGCTGATGCGTCGCCTACGACGAACCGGCGGACTCCAGAGAAAATTTTTCGTCGCGCTGCTCATTGTCGGCATCGTGCCCGGCATGGTCGCGCTCTGGGCGACCTACCGCTCCAGCACCGCCACCCTCAAGCAAGCCATCGGTGAAGGGTTCCAGGAGATCGCGCGGTCCACCTCCATTCGCCTGGCGACCGTCGTCGACAATGAAATCGATCGCGCCATCCGGCTGGCGCTCGTCCCCCTGCACGTCCGTCAACCGGTCGTCCTCGCCAACCAACAGGCCGGTGCCACAGCCGACAAGACACAACATCAGCCGTCGCCGGCCCATCCGAAATCCAACAGCCCGCCCGCGATGGACCAGGACACCACAGGCTACCTCGACGAATGGGCGCGCGAGTCCCGGCACTATGTGCGTGTCACCATTGCCGACCGGCAGGGCCGGGTCGTCGCTTCGACAGATCCGCTGCTGCCGCCGCAACAGGCGGGCGAAGTCTGGTGGCGTGAAGCCATACAGGCGCCCCCCGGCACCTCCTACGTCAGCAATGTGGCGTTTGACCCCCAGGTCAACGACATGGTCTTCCATGTTGCCGTCCCGATCCTTGACGACACCCGCCGGACCGCCATCGGCGTCGTCGGCCTCGTCATCCGTCGCAATCTGCTGACTCAAATGATCCTCCCCATCCAGATCGGGAACACGGGTCACGCCATGCTGCTCGACACGCAAGGCACGCCATTGATCTGCCCGGTCCTGCCGCCCACCGCCCATTTGATCCCATCGACCTTGATGAACCGACTGACATTGGATCGCCCTCTGTGGTTGGTCGCAGACGATGATGCACACGGCGGCCGCGATGCGATCGTCGGGGCGGCGCCGGTCCAGCTGACTCATCCGCTGACGCCGGGGAGCCTCGACGGCAACCGATGGTATGCGTTTATCCGGCAGGCGCCCGAGGAAACCTATGCGCCGATCTATTCCTTGCTGCTGACGGTCGGCGTGATCGGGTTCGGGCTGGTGATCGTGCTCTCCGCCTTCGGGTTCCTCGTCGGATACCGCATCGTGAAACCGATCGTGGCACTCCAGCGCGAAGCGGAGGGCCTTCGCTTCACGCTGGCCTTACCGGAGAAGGGCAGCGCGAACCGACCCCTGACCCCGTTGCTTTCGCCGGGCTATCAGACCGGTGATGAAATTGAAGACCTGGCCACGAGCTTCGCCGCCATGCGGGAGGTGCTGGAGGAAAATCTGCGGACGATCCGGTCACAGCAACATGAGCTGATCCGGCAGGAAAAGCTGGCGTCGGTGGGACAACTGCTCGCCGCCCTCGCCCATGATCTGCGGAACCCCCTTGGCGTCATCCGGAGTTCCGCACAAGTCGTGCTGGAGGGGCCGCAGGAAGAACCCATCCGCCAGGAAATGGCCCGCTATATCATCGATGAAGTCGACAAACTTTCACTCCGACTCCACGACTTTCTCCGGTATGCCAGACAGAAGCCGCCGGACTTCAAGGTGGAACCTGCGGAAGCCGTCGTCCGCGCTGCGCTGAGACAGTGGAAAGCACAGGGTGGCCATGAACGCATCCGGGTGGAGCAGCGATTCGGAAATGCCCTGCCCTCGATTCAGGTCGACCCGGAGCAGGTCAAGGAGGCCCTGATGAACCTCCTGATCAATGCGCGGGAAGCGATGCCGGAAGGGGGAACCCTGACCTTCACGACCAGAGCCGGACATGGCAACGAGGTGGAAATTGAGGTGGCCGATACCGGAAGCGGCATCGCTCCGGAACACCTCTCACGAATCTTCGAGCCCTTCTTCACGACCAAAGCCTATGGAACCGGCCTCGGCCTCACCAACGTCAAACGGCTTGTCGAAGACAACGGCGGAACCCTGGTCGTGAACAGCAACGCAGGAGCGGGAACATCCTTCACCCTGCGCTTTCGTGCGGCGGCAGGCTGAGCGGAAGGTCGTCGCTCATCGTTCGTCTCTCGTCGGAAAATCGCACCCGTGATCAGGCAAGAGAGGACGACACCCCTGGGATGCTCAAACAGGTCGCCCAGCAAGGCCGCAGCGAGTGAAGGACCGAGTCGTACCCTTGCGGTACGGTGAGGGCAGGAACGAAGCGAGAACGCCGCTGGCGGCCTGTTTCAGCATCCCATTAGACGCGTTTGGTCATGCGGGAGAACCGTTCCTGCAACACCAAGCCGTTCGATACAAGACGCTTGGTGCGAATGGTTTTCTGCACCGCCTCGATCCGCGCGGAAAAGTTGGGATGGGTCTTAAACAGCGCACGGTCATCGCCCTTGAGGTCGCGCAACCGCATCAGTAGGCCCACATAGGCCTCCGCATCGTACCCGACCCGCGCGGCGAACACTTCACCGACCGTATCGGCATCCGTTTCTTTCTCCTGATCCAGACCTTCATCGAGGAGCTTCTTGACGGCGCCGTCGATCACGCCCTTGAACGCAGCCGGATTACTCGTCGCATAGGAAAGGCCGGCTTCGGTCACCCCGGCCAGGCGCTTGCTGCGTTGAATCACATCAAGAATGTGCTTTTCGCTCACGTGCGCAATTTCATGCCCCAAGACGGCGGCGAGTTCCGCCTCATTCTTGATTTGCCTAAGCAGGCCCCGGGTCACAAAAATATATCCGGCGGGCGCGGCAAACGCGTTGATCGACTCGTGATCCAGAATCGCGACACGGTACGGAATGTCGGGCCGGTCGGACGTGTTGGCTACCGCCCTCCCCACCAGGTTCACATAGCGAACTAATTCGGGCTGGTCCACAACACCGCCGTACCGTGCCACGACTTGCAGGGCTATCGCCTGCCCGATCGACGATTCTTCCTCGTAGCCGATGGGAAACAGACTGCCGACGACATTGCCTACGCCATGGATCGCACCGGCCAATCGGGGATTGCCGGACTGTCGTGCGACATCCTCGGCAGCCCGCTGCACCTCTGCACACCCCGCCACAGTCATCGAGAGCGCCATCAGGCTCGCCATCCAGATCCTGTTATTTCGCATATTCACCGAGCCCCCCTTCCCGCATGAACTCTTCGACGTCCTGGTCGGGGATTTGATAGGCCGTCATGCGATCCACTACCTCCCGATCCCGCGCGGACACGCCGGCCCGGTTGGCATAACCCTCGGACGCCTTGTCCAGCCCTCTGGCACCCGCCGATGCGGTGGTCGCGGACGCGTCGCCGCCCCGCATGCTCTGGCCAAGCCGGGCCAGGGTGTCATTGCCTCCGGACGGTTTCGATGTCGATGTCTTGTTGGCGAAGATCCATCCACGCGCGCCGGCTGAAGTCTTGACCTCCATCCAGCTTCCATCGCGACCGACCACCTCCAGCGCGTCGCCGAACTTCACGTTCCCGACCACGGCATCCAGCGAGGTTTTTCCTGCGCGAAGTTGAGCCGTCTTGGCTTGCACGTAGACGGTGTCGGCCCAGGCTTCCGTCCCCCAGACGAACAGACCGATCCACAGGGCGATGAGCGGAATCCAAAACGATCGTGGTGGTATCACAGCTTCCTCCCCCTCGGCACTGCCACTTATTTTGAGGTCATTTCATAGACGCCGTCCCACTCTCCAGGCGGGGGCATCTGTCGATAATTCGTGGATCGCTCCAGGTAGACCCGCGAAGGCCCATCCGACGGATCCAGGGCAACGGCTTCTGAAAACCTCGCACAGGCCGTTGAGAAATTCCGCATCTTATAGGCCGCCAGCCCTTCCAGATACACGTCGATCACCTGCCGTTTCTTGTCATCCAGCTGCCCTTTGCGGGCCAACAGTTCGAACACGACGACCGGCTCTTTTTTCCCTTTCACTCGTAGCAGATCGATCTCCCGCACTTCAACGTCGTTCTTCGCCAGTTCGGCCGTCCGCTGGCCGATCAGAATCAGCGTGTCGTAATACTTGCTGGCTCCCTCCAGACGCGAAGCCAGGTTCACACTATCCCCGGTCACCGTGTATTCCATTCGCTCCTCGGACCCCATGTTGCCGACGATGCAGGGGCCGGAATTGAGGCCGATCCTGGCGCCGATCTCCGGAAGCCCCTCCCGCTTCCAGACCTCCCGCAGGCGGGCCAGCTCGGCCTGGCAGTCCAGCGCCGCGTAACAGGCCAGCGACGCATGCTTCGGATCGTCCAGCGGCGCGCCGAACAGCGCCATGATCCCGTCACCGAGATACTTGTTCACATTGCCACGATGGGTGGTCTTGATGATGGTCGTCATCGCCGACAGGTAGCGATTGAGCAATGCCACAAGATCTTCGGGGGACATCTTCTCTGAGATCGTCGTAAAGCCTGCGATGTCGGAAAAAAAGATCGTGATTTCTTTCTTCTCCCCGCCGAGCTTGATGGCCTCGGGATTCCGCATGATCTCTTCGACCACCTCGGACGACATGTACTTGTCGAAGGCCGCCCGCATGAGACGGCGCTGCTTGCCTTCGGTCACATACTCGACGGTCGCGGCCGTGCCGAACGTCAACGCCAGCGCCGCTTCCGGAAACACCAGTTCCAGCCACCGCTCGTGCCCGGCAAACGCGTGCACGACCAATCCATAGTAGGCCACCGCCAGTCCGATGGTGACGCCGAACTTGACTGGGTAGGAACGGAACAACATGAACGTGCCGGCAGAAGCCAGACAGAGCAGCAGGAGGGTCGTCAGCGAGAACCACCTCGGAGCTGCCTGCAAACCCTGCCCGTGCAGGAGATTGTCCAACGCCGCCATATGAATGAGCACACCCGGCGTCGCGGCAGAGAATGGCGTGACACGAAGATCGTAGAGCCCCGCCGCCGTGCCGGCGACAAACACAATCTTATCCTTGAACAGTGCGGAATCGAGCGACGGCCGTTCGCCTTTCTCCTGCTGCGCGAAGGCCTGCAACACCCGTCCGATCGAATACCTCTTCGCATGGTAGGTCTGCTCCAGGGATCCATGCCAGTCAATCAACAGGTTGCCGTCGGCGCCCAATGGAACGTGGTGGGTGCCGATCTGCAGACGCCCGTCACGCATCGAGAGCCGGTCCGCGCCGAGCAAGTATTGCGCCACCGCCAGGGAAAGATGCGGCACGACATTGCCGTTGACCTGCCCCAACAGAGGAACCCGCCTCGTCGGGCCGTCGGCGTCGGCGGACAGGTTGATGACACCCAGCCCGCGCGCCTGCTGTGCCAGCACCGGAATCGGCAGTTTCACTCCGGCATGAGTATCCGGCGCTTGTCCCGCATCCGACGACTCCACCGTGACCGTGGCACGAGGCTGCGCCTCAGACGGGACCGCAGCTGGCTCAGCCTGGAACAGCATCGGCAGAAACACATTGCCTGCCGCCTTCAGGTCATCGGCAAACGACTGGTCGAATTCTTCCGCATTCTCGTCCGCCTCGAAGAACATCACATCGAACACGACGGCTCTGGCGCCCGCCTGCTTGAGATACCGGACGACGTAGCCGAACCGATCGCGAGGCCAGGGCCAGCGCCCGAATGCCTCGAGGCTCGATTCATCGATGGCGAGTAACACAAGATTCGAATCGGCTTTGGCAGGATCCGCATAGCGTCGGACCAAATGATCCAGCGATTTAAGTTCTGCGACCTCGAACCAGCGGGAGGTGCTAAGCCCGGCCACCAGGGCGAAGACCGTCAGGCCCACCGCGACCGCCGACAGGATTTTCTTTCGAAAGGGAGTGGAGGTCATGAAGGCGATTGCACGATCAAAGACGCGCTGACCATCGGACTATCGTACGTGAGAATGAACCGGAGGGAAAGGGGGCTGGCTGGTATGAGCTCAGACGAACGGACAGTCACCCAAGGAATCCTCAAAAAAGCCGTCCGGCAAGGCCGCAGCACGCGAGGAGGCCGAGCGAGAAAAGCTCCGCCGGGCGAGAGGATCGGGCGGCGGAGCAGGCAGTCAGGAATCTTCCGGGCTAGGGAACGTCGGTCGCGCAACGAAACCCGAGCGTCGGCCCCCAGTACGTCATCTCGTCCCAGCCCCGGTAGCCGGCGCGCAACTCGAGAGGCCGCTCCACCCAACTGCCGCCTCGCAAGACACGAAACGTCCCGCGCAACGGCCCCTGCGGATCCCGGGCCGGCGAGGTGCGGTAAAAATCCTCCGCATACCAGTCCTTCACCCATTCCGACACCATCCCGATCATGCCGAATACGCCGTAGGGTGACGCGGAGACTGAGGCCAGGCCCAACGGATCGACGCCATTGGCAGAATTCCCGTCCGTCAGCTTAACCCTGCTTTTCTGAATAACCTCGTCGCTGTTGCCCCAGGGATAGCGCCGGCCATCGATTCCCCTCGCCGCCTTCTCCCATTCCGCCTCCGTCGGCAATCGTTTCCCGACCCACTGACAGTAGGCCCTGGCTTGAGACCAGGTGACATTGGCCACCGGCCATTGGGCTCGCTGCGGATCATCGAAGGCATCGCGCACTTTCGGAATCAGGCAGGCGCCTCCATCCACACAGGCCCGGTACTGCCCGTTCGTCACGCCCTGCCGGTCGATCCAATAGGCACTCACATACAACCGATGGATCGGACGGGCATCGGGCAGACCATCCTCCATGCCCATGAGGAACTCGCCGGCAGGTATCAACACCATCTCGCCGGGAGGTGTCAGTCCTTGATCGACGAGTCGCTTGAGCTCTTCCTGCTGGCTTGCCAAAAGTTGCGCATTCACGCGATCAATAGATTCGTCTCCGGCCAAGGGAACCGGCTCATGGACAGGAGCGGGCGGCAGCGGGACACGGGTGACGGACGGCTGGGCACTGTGCCGGCCGTCGGAAGACGGAGGCATCGGCGCGGGGTGAATGACCGTGGCCGGCCCTTCGGACATGCGCACGGTTTCGATCCGCACAGACGTCCGCGTGAGTTCCGTGACCAGATCACCGTTGCCCTTTCCCTTGGGCGACTCCCTTCTACCCCTGCCGATGGCGGAGAAATCGAAATCCGGGATGTTGGCTAACAGGGGCGTGGCGTAACTGATCGGCACGGCAAAGGCCATCCCTTCCGGCACGATCCCGGACGGATGGGTAAACTTCGTGGTGAGGATGCCCACGACTTCGCCCTTCCGGTTAAACACCGGGCCTCCGCTGTTGCCGGGATTCACCGCGGCATCGACCTGAAAGACCCGTTGCACTCCCTTGGTCCTGACGGCAGCCACGTGGCCGCGGGTGATGGTGATTTCGCGCAGGCCGAACTGATACCCGACGGCAATGACCTCTTGGTCCAGCTTCACCGCGCCGGCATACCCGAGCAGCGCCTCGGAGAGCCCCACCGTCTCCACCTTGAGCAAGGCGAGATCATGTTCCGCATCCACGCTCACCAGCACGGCGGGCGCCCGAAATTCCCCGGATGTCACGATCGTGATCCGCTTCGCATTGGCCACGACATGATGGGCCGTGAGGACATACCCATCACGATGCACAATGACGCCGCTGCCGGCCGGCTTTTCTACCGGCGATGGCGGACGCTCGTTCGCCCGTCCACTTTCGACAGGCGCGAACAACAGGACCAGCAGGACCAGGTAGATCTTCATTTTCCGACCGGCAACAGCACGCTAATGGCACCGGCGTTTTGCCCCAACGTGAGGCCTTCCCGTGGATAGCCCGTGCGATCGAGTCCACCCTTCGGACCGCCATGGCAATCGAGGCACTGTCTCGTCGCATAGAGCGGAAACATCAGGCGTAGCGACGAACTGTTGGCCGCCATTTCACTGATGACTTTTTCACGAGGGTAGGCGGAGTCCGCAAAGGCTTCCAATGCGACCCGTTCGTACGAGTCGGGCCGATTGGCAGGATTCCGGGGATCCAAGGCAGTCTGTTTGAGCCGTACACCCGTCACAGCGGTGAAGCGCGTGGACACGCGCGCTCCGAACACGGCCGGAATAAACCCCTTGAACCCGGCCCCCTGCCGATTGAGTTCCGCTTGAGCATCCGCAATCACCTGCTTGCTCACCGTCACCAGCTGCTGAAGCAGATGACGGCTCCTCGGGGATAGCGTACCGCCGGCCAACTCATCCAAGTCGATGCCGGCTCGGCCACGGAACATATCGCGTAGTTGTCCTTCAAAAGCCTCCGGCGTGAAGCCCTTGTGCGCCTTGGTCGGGTCATCTAGTAAAGCTTGATTGTCATTCACGACTGCGCGGCCGGAGTCGAGCAGGATGGCCAGCAGACGGGCCGTCTGCTCCAGTTCGAGAATGGTATGGAAGGGAATAGTCGACCGGTCGGAGGACTCAAGTCCCCAGGCAGACGGCAAGGCCGAGAGCCACCCTGCTGCTACCAGGCACGCCAGCATCCACGGCAGACGTCGCATGAGCCGCCTCTGGTGCATTCGCGTTGCGGACTGCGGGAACCGCGCGCTCCTGCTCCTGATTGCCTGGCAGGAGCGCGCGTCAGTGAAAATCGTACGAGCCTCTCACGATGAAGTCAAGGCGACGACACGTGCAACAGTCACATTACCGACCAGGCTGGATGTCGATCATCACGTTGTCGGAATCCAGCTCGATCGTCACAGGCATCCCCTCCTGAAATACCGACAGCTTGCTTCCCGCCAGCGCGTCGACTTCAAACCGTTCGAATCCCTCAGGAGTCGAGATCTGAATCTCCCCCCAGAAGGGGTCCGCATAGTGGATCCGGCCGGCCACGACCTTGTGATTGGCAAAGTGTTCACCGCCCGGCCTGGCCGCGTCCAGCAACACGTTCCCTGAATCGATCAGTAACCACACTTCATCGCCGGGCCGAGCATTGTGCAGCCCCACCCGATCGGCCTTGTTCGGACTGATTGTCCGGAATTGCAACCCATAGGGAGTTTTGACAAACAGGAGCCCACTCTCGATTTTGACGATCTGCCCGTTCACCGCCGAACGCACACCCATCAGGAGGCTGTCGGTCGAATCAGCCCATCCTGATGCCACCGGGAAGAAAACCCCTATCGCAGCGACGGCTAGGCACGCCTTCCACCTCATAACGGCCTCCTTTCGCACCAACTCAAACCCAGGCAACTACTCAATAGCCCGGCTCGGTGCCTCCGCCGGGCGCCGGTGGAATCGTGATACCGTATTCCAGGATCGGCGTGACCATCAACGCAAAGTTGAACAACTCGTCGGCAGCGACATCGTGAATACCCTGCTCACGGGCCCTGAGCATCTTGAACCACTTGCCCATTTCTGACTTGACCGTCCGGGTATCTGCACGATCCACCGCCTCTTTCACGGTCTGCAGCCGCTGGCTGTAGGGTTCCCAATTCGAACCGGGATAGCTGGCCTTGTAGAAGTTGAGGGAGTTATTGATTTCATCGACCCACGACTGCTGGGCAAAGGCAGACCCTGTAAGCAATGCCACGCCGACACACAACCCGAAAACCACTGCACAGATCCCATATCCTCTGTTCTGAATCGTCATGGTGCGCCTCCTCTCAATGACACGATCCCCCTAGGATCAGAAGGAGACCGACGACTGACGGTCCGACTCGCGCGCATTCTCCGCATCGGTGGCGTCCGGCGTCTTCAGCTTATTCATGTCCATGCTTCCGGATGCGCCGCCCTCCGGAACCATCATGTGACGATCAAACCCCTTCTCCATGTCACTTGCCGCCGGCTCGGAGGATATCGGACTCTCCCCGGAACCGATCTCCGTTTGCGGCAAGGGAACTCCGATCATCTGGTCGGGATGGATCACTTGCGCCTGCCCCCCGGACGCAATGAACAGCCCCAGGCCCAACCCGACGATAATGCAGCACACAGACTTGATACATGATTCCGCTTCCATGATGTCTCCCTCCTCCATGAAGGATGACCGCATTGCACAGGCACTCTGCGGTAACATCTAGAACAGTACTGGAAGCGGGACACGGGGCCTATTGCCTGGAGGGTGGATTTTCCCTCCACCCTTCGAGTGAGGACGTTGCGGGAATGAACGGGGATCTACCAGGCTGCGGAAAAACTCGATTGTTGCGTATACGCTATGATCAACTCGTGCGCCGTCTCGGTATCAAAATACTCAGCAGGATGCGCAAAAAGGCCGTCCCCTCGTCCGTTGTTCGTGAAACGTCGTTCGTCTCTCGTCCGCAGAAAAGAGCTTATGGCTGATAGCGTATGGCCAGAAATCGAGAGTGGGCGTCTCTACTCTCAGCTATACGCCACGAGCCATACGCTCTGCCCCCGACGAGATACGCTTCACGATTCACGCTTCACGGGTGTCGAGAACGCCGCTGGCGGACTTTTTCCGCATCCTGCTAGCGGCTCTGCAGATAGGTGAGTACGGCTTCCACCCGGCCGCTCACACGTAGCTTCTGATAAATATGGTGCAGATGGGTCTTGACGGTATCGAGGGACACGCACAATTGATCGGCGATTTCTTTGTTGCTCCGTCCGGCAGCTGCGCAGGCGAGGATTTCATGCTCGCGATCGGTCAAGAGCGACAACCCGCCCCCGCTCGACTCCTCCTGTTTATTCACCAACGCGACCGCCTGCTTCGCAAACCCATCGGGCATGAAAGGCGACCGCACCGGTTCACCCTTGTCGGTGGCGCGAATGATCCGCAGAAACTCCTGGTGGTCGGCATCCTTAAGGATGTACCCGCAGGCGCCCGCTTGCACGGCTGCCACGATCCGGGCGTCGTCGTCATGCACCGACAGCATCAACACCTTGCTGTCCGGCACGCAGCTGCGGATCAATCGCGTGGCGGTGATGCCGTCCAATCTGGGCATGTCCACATCCATGAGGACGATGCCCGGCTTGTGTGCCACCGCGAGATCGAACGCCTGCCGGCCATCCATCGCTTCCCCTACCACAACGAGATCCCGCTCATGTTCCAGCAGCAGGCGCAGGCTCTGCCGGAACAACCGTTGATCTTCGGCAATCACGATGGTGATGGGCATACCTGCTCCTGCCTGACCGGCAACGCGACCGTAAAGACCGCGCCGCCTTCGGGACGATTCGCCGCCTTGATCTGCCCGCCATGGGCGTCCACCACCAGCTGACAGAAGTGCAGCCCCAGGCCGCGGCCGATCCGGTAATCCTGCCCGTCTTTTTTCCTAAAAAACATCTCGAAGAGATGCGGCAGGTCCTCCGGCGTAATTCCAGGCCCCTCATCCTGGATCTGAATCGTCACGATCGAACAAGCATCTGGCCCGGCGACAGTTTCTCCCTGTGAGACCTGTCCCCCATTCACCTGCACGCTAATCATGATGGCGCCCCGTGCCGGCGAATACTTCAACGCGTTGTGGATCAAATTGATCAGCACCCGCTGCAAGCGCCGGCCGTCCCCCATGATCCACACCGCCTCCGAGGGAACCTGCACGTTGAATCGCACCTCTTGCGCCTCGGCCTCGGAGCGAAAGAGTCGCAACACTTCGTTCATCAACAGACTTGGCGACACCGGTGACGTACTTAACGGCAGTCCCGAATAATTCTCCTGATAGACATCCAACATGTCGTTGATCATACCCAGCAGGAGATCAGTGGTGAAGCGCAAGTCCTCCAGACAGCGACGCGGTGGATCCTGGCCCATCTCAGGGCACCCTCCAAGCCACTCCAGCGTCTTCTTGATCCCGGCCAGCGGATTCCTGATGTCGTGGGCAAACATCGAAGCAAATTGGCTCAACGAAGCCAGCCGCTCGGACCGAACTACTTGCCGCTCAAGCGCCTTCTGCTCGGTGAGGTCGCGGAGTTGGATCATGATCGATTCAATGCGGCCCGCTTTCTTGACCGGCACCCAATCAACCTCCATCGTCAGATCACCGGTGGGTATCGGGACGTGCATTGCCCCACCCGACAGGTCCGCCCCGCTCCGAATCACTGACTCCAACTGCTCCAGCAAGCGAGGCTGCTCTGACCCAGCGACAAGGTCCGTGAACGGGCGCCGGGCGAGGGTCGAGGCCGGCCGCCCGAGTATGACCTCCCCTCGCCGATTGATGTCCAGGATGGAGCCGAACGGATCGATCAGAATTTTGGTATCGACCGAATGGTTCCACAGGAGCCGGTAATGCTCCTCCGACGTGGCGAGATCAAGATTCACCTGCTCCAACCGGCGGACGTACTGCGCCTTCACTCGGGACGCCTGTTCCAATCGTTGCGCGAGATCGTCGAAACTCGCGGCCAGCGCATCGATCTCGACAATCCCGCTGGGCCGGGAGGAGGCCTGGGACGGCAGCGGTTCCGACGGCCATGCGCCGCCGAAGACATTGACCCGCTGAATCAAATCGCCGAGGGGACGCACGATGCGTCGGGCCAGCCGCCAGCGCAGCCACACGATGAACGCGACGGCTCCGACCCAGAACGCCCCCAGTTTCCCCATGAGGGCCAGCAACGGCTCGAACGTCTCCGACGGATCCTGCTGCATCAGGATGAACCAGCCACGGGCTTGCTCGATCTGCGCCGGCAGGACGACCCGGGCCAGACCGATGATGCTCTGGTTCCCGCCATGAGTATCCTGCTCCAACTGAAGCCATCGAGCGGCGGGAGCATCCGTTGGTGCCTGCATAGATTGTGTCTGGAGGGTCGCGTGAAGATTGGGGGCACGCATGGAACAGGCGAGCACCACGCCGTCCTCGGCCAGCAGCATCATGTGTCCTGTCTGGCCGATGCGGCTTCCCACAATCGAGGACAGGATGCGGTCCGTCCCGATCACAGCCTTCAGGGCCCCTCGTACCGGCTGCCCCTGTCCGCCGATCGGCACTGCGACTTCCCAAAAACCCCGGCCATTGTCGTCTACAGTCAGCGGACCGGCCCAGGCGCGTTGAGCCGAGAACACCACCGGCCACCATGGTTGCTGCGCATAAAACGTCCGTGCAGATTCGCTCTGCCGGCCTCCGACCAATTGGCCATCCCACCGGACAATCACCAGCGAGTGAAAATAACGATGCTGCTCCTCTCGCCACTGCTCGAACTGCAGCGTAGGCTGGTTCGCAGAGGACGCCCCTTCCACGGATGCTCGAATCTCAGGAAGGGCACTGAGCCGTTGCATCCATTCGAGTTCCTGGGCAAGCAACAGGGCCGCTTTGTCTGCGCTCTGGCGGGCTATTTCCTGGAAAGTTATGCCGACGGTGGTGTGAAGTGACTGCGTGGCATGCCAGTAGGCATACACGAGACCGACTGTGCCGGAAAGAATCCCTACCGACAGCACAGAGAGGGTAATCAAACTCTGGAGACTGACCCGCTGACGCATGGCGGCAGGCCATTGGGAGGAGCGACTCGACCGGCTCCTTGGACCAGGCAGCGAGTTCTGCCGGGAGGGAATGCCCGCCGGATCGCACATCGGTTACGTCATGTCACACTCCACTGCTTTCGAGCGTACTCTCGCCACCCCTTCAGCATACAAAATTCAGGCGGCCAAACATAGGCCTCATATTTCACGGTCATCGCAACTCGACAATGGTGACACCGTCGCCCCCTTCCGCGCGATCACCGGGGCGAAAACTCACGACGTAGGGAGACGCCTTCAAGTAGTCCCGGAGTACGGTCCTCAGTCGGCCGGTCCCGTGCCCGTGAATGATGCGCACAAACGGGCTCCCGCCGAAGATGGCCCGATCGAGCCCGGCCACCACGATGTCCAATGCGTCGTCTGCGGCCTGGCCTCGCACATCCAACGTCTCCTGGATCTCCTCGGGGGCCAGGGTCTGATTGGTTCGCCTGGACGTCACCGCCGTCGTCTTACGAGGCTCGCTTCGAACGGGCTGATGGGGTCGCGCGAGGCCTACCAGACTTCCCACGTTCGCCAGAATTTCGCCTTCCCCGACTTTCAGGCGCACACGTTTTTTCCCCTGCGGGCTTTCGAGCAAGGTTCCCGTCAGGCCTAACCCGACCACCTCCACCGCATCTCCCACCGACAGCTGATCCACGGGAATCGGCTCCTGCGCCGCTCCCACTTCACGACTGACTGCTTGCTCCAGTTCGATGAGCCGGACTTTGGCTTCCTTGGCCTTGAGCAACTTTTGGTCGCGCTTCAGGTCGTCGAGCGTGGCTTGGACCGCGGCCCGGGCACGCTGAAATTCCTGGGACAGCTTTTTCTTCAGTCCTTGTCGCTCGTCCTGCTCCGACTCCTGCAGGAAGGCCAGCAGTTCCTGAGACTCGCGCGCCGCCTGCTCGGCACTCTGCTTGGCAGCCGTTGCGGCAGCGAGGTCCTCGCTCATACGCCGCTGTTTGTCCTGCAAATCATTCAGCAGGGTCTCCAGTAGCCGATTATCGCCCTGCAGTCGGGCACGGGCATCCTGCAGCAACGACTCATCCATCCCGAGACGCCCGGCAATTTCGATAGCCGCCGACCCTCCCGGCTGCCCCTGGATCAGCCGATAGGTCGGGGAGAGGGTGTCGATGTTGAACTCCACACTCGCATTGGCGAAGCCCGGCGTCTCTTGCGCCAATCCTTTCAACAAGCTGTAGTGCGTGGTGGCGACCACCTTCACGCCCGCTGCCGCCAACCGGCACAGCAGCGCGCTCGCCAATGCCGCGCCTTCAGCCGGATCCGTGGACGTGACCGGCTCATCGAGCAATACCAATGCCCGTCCCGGGTGTATCGGCGAGGGCGAAGGGCCGACGTCGGTTCCTTCAGACACCTCTTTCAGCAATTGCACCATCTGCATGATATGGGCCGAAAAACTGGACAGATCCCGCGCCAGATCCTGCGCGTCGCCGATATCCGCATAGACCGAAGGGAACATCGCCATCTCCGACTCGGGCGCACAGGGAAGATGCAGACCGCAGCGCACCATCAATGCGAACAATCCCAGCAGTTTCAGCGTGACGGTTTTTCCGCCCGTGTTGGGTCCGGAAATGATGAGGACTCGCACGGTTTCATCGAACACCAGGTCATTCGGCACTACCTGTTCCTTGGTCAGGACCAGGAACGGGTGCCGCGCGCGGTTGAGCAGGATACGCCCCTGCTCATTGAGACGCGGCGGAACGGCCTGCAGCCGCTGGCTCAGCCCGGCCTTCGCGGAAATGGCATCAAGCTCGCCGAGCAACGCCACACTGCCGGCAAGCGCCGGCTGATGAGGCGCCACCATCGCCGACAGTTCCCGCAGAATTCTCCGCACCTCACGCTCAACATCCAAATCCACGACTTTGATGGAGTTATTGAGATCCACCAGCTCGCGAGGCTCCAGAAACACCGTGGCTCCGCTCGACGAGACGTCATGCACAATGCCGGGAATCCGGCCCTGCATCTCGGCCTTGATCGGGACCACGTAGCGCCCTTCCCGTTGCGCAAAATAGTGTTCCTGCAGCACCTCCTCATACCGGCGCGAGTGGAGAATCTGGTCGAGGCGATGCCGCATCTGCTGCTTGAGGTCATTGGCGCGCTGCATCAACCTATGCAGTTCGGGGCTGGCTGACTCCCTCATCGATCCGTCGGGATCGATGGCGGCATGTAAGGCAATGGTCAGCCGGCGATACTCCTCGACCGGTCCAAGCTGCGCCGCCATCGCACCCACGGCCGGGGCATCGGCCTGATGACGCAGGAGATACCGCTGCACGTCATCGATCAATCCCAAGACCGACGCAATGTCCCTCAACTCGTGCGCCTCAAGACAGGCACCCTTGGCGACCCGGCCTAACCACTCCGCCACATTGGGAAATCGGAGGACCGGAAAAGGATCGACCCCGGACCTCAATCGAAGCATGTCCGACGTTTCCTGCTGGCGCATTTGGGCTTGCGACAGGTTGATTTCCAGAACCAGCGATCGACAGCGCTCCGCCCCGATTGCAGACTGGGCATAGGAGGCCAGGTGATCCAGCAGCTTGGCCCATTCCAGCACATTGCACGATTCGGACTGTAAGGTTTCAGATTGCATCGCACCCCGACTGCCGGTTGATGGTTACGAAAAAACAGACTCTACCCGACCGCCCGTGCACAGGCAAGGCAAGCCCGGACCGTGTGAATGACGACCGGCCACTAGCCAACAACCACACTCCATTTCCTCTTTTTGTATGCTTGACACATAGAAAGTCGGTCAGTACTATCGCCCCAGACTCAATCAATTCCACCCGTTTAATTCTTGAGGATGTAGCCCCATGACCACACGCATCGGCATCAATGGATTCGGACGCATCGGTCGCAACGTTCTTCGTGCATCCCTCGGAGACCCCAGCCTGGAATTTGTCGCCATCAATGACCTCACCGATGCGAAAACATTGGCCTATTTGCTCAAGTACGACTCGGTCCATGGCACGCTCGACGCGTCCGTTGAGGCCAAAGACGACCAGCTCATTATTGACGGGAAGGCCATCAAGGTTTTAGCCGTCAGGGATCCGAAGGAGCTTCCCTGGAAGGCCCTCGGCGTTGAGATCGTCGTGGAATCAACGGGGCACTTTACCGACCGTGAAGGAGCGGGAAAACATCTCTCGGCAGGGGCGAAAACCGTGATCATTTCGGCGCCCGCAAAGGACCCCGATGCCACAGTAGTCCTCGGCGTGAACGAGCAAGTGTTCGATGCCAAGGCACACCATATCGTTTCCAACGCATCCTGTACCACCAACTGCCTGGCTCCGGTCGCCAAAGTCTTGCTGGAAAACTTCGGCATCAAACACGGCGTCATGACGACGATTCATTCCTACACGAACGACCAGCAACTGCTCGATCTTCCCCACAAGGACCTCCGCCGTGCGCGGGCGGCCGGCATGTCGATGATTCCGACCAGCACCGGCGCGGCCAAGGCGCTTCACCTGGTCATCCCGCAACTAAAGGGGAAATTGGATGGACTGGCGATCCGGGTTCCCACCCCCAATGTTTCCCTGGTCGACCTCACGGTGGAAACCGAAAAAGATTGCGATGTGACAACCGTGAACGCCGCTTTCAAGAAAGCCGCCGAAGGTCCGATGAAAAATGTGCTGGCTTATTCGGATGCTCCGATCGTCTCGATCGATCTCAAGGACGATCCACACTCCGCGATTGTCGATGCTCCGTTGACCGCAGTGATCGACAAACGACTCGTCAAGGTCACCGCCTGGTACGACAACGAGTGGGGCTATTCCTGCCGCGTGCGGGACCTGATCAAATACATCGTCGCCAAGGGGGCGTGAGCCGACTCTTGCACAACGGGCGTTTCTGACGTGCAGCGCAAATCGGCGTGAATATCGCCTAGGCTGCACACACCAGACGAGGAGTGAAGGTCTGTCATGAATATTCGCAAACGCATCATCGAGGATGTCCAGCTTCGCGGGAAACGCGTGATCATTCGCGCCGACTACAACGTTCCGCTCGATGATTCATTGCAGATCACCGACGACACCAGAATTCGATCCACGCTTCCCACCATCAATCGTGCCGTCGATGAGGGAGCAAAAGTCATCCTCTGCTCCCACCTCGGCCGGCCGAAGGGCAGATTCGATCCGAAATTCAGTCTGGCCCCCGTCGCAAAACGTCTCCAGCGCCTGCTCGGCAAAGCAGTGATTTTTGCCCCGGATTGCATCGGGGCGGCTGTCGAAGGTCTCGTCGCCAAAATGCAGCCCGGCGACGTCATGCTACTGGAAAATCTCCGTTTCCATCCTGAAGAGGAGAAGAATGACGACGGATTTTCCAAGGCCCTGGCATCCCTCGCCGATGTGTACATCAATGACGCGTTCGGTGCCGCCCACCGCGCGCATGCCTCTACGGTCGGCATCACCAAATACATTCCTGAAGCCGCCGCCGGGTATCTGCTCAAGAAAGAAATCGAATATCTCGAAGGCGCCGTAGAAAATCCGGTGCGACCGTTCGTCGCAATTCTCGGCGGAGCCAAAGTGTCCGGCAAAATCGGCGTGATCGAGAACCTCGGGAAAAAAGTCGACAAAGTCATCATCGGCGGCGGCATGGCTTTTACCTTCCTCAAAGCCATGGGGCTGGAGATCGGCCAATCGCTGGTTGAAAACGACATGCTCGACTTCGCCAAGGGCGTGCAAGAGCATGCCTTTTCGAGCGGCGTCAAATTCTATCTCCCGGTGGACTGTGTTGTCGCAGCCAGCCGTGAACCGGGAGCCGAAACCAAGATCGTTCCGGTTCAGGAAATTCCCAAAGGCTGGTACGGACTGGATATCGGTCCCGCCTCGGTCAAACTATTCTCAGAAGCAGTGCAGGATGCCAAGACCATTCTCTGGAACGGTCCCATGGGCATGTTCGAAGTCGATGCCTTTGCCAGAGGGACCCTCGCGATGGCCCATTCCGTCGCCAATGCCTATGCCTTGACCATCGTCGGGGGAGGCGAAACCGCCCTCGCCATCCATCGGGCCGGTGAGTCCGAAAGTATCTCGTTCATTTCAACCGGCGGTGGAGCGGCGCTGGAATTACTCGAGGGAAAAACCCTTCCGGGACTCGCAGCCCTTCCCAACCGTGCAGCATAACGACAACGTCCACCGGCTCCTTTCCACAATAGAGGCTCCGTGAGAACTCGCTTCATCGTCGGCAACTGGAAAATGAATAAGACCGCCTCTGAAGCCCGGGCATTCGTTCATCGTCTATCGCAGGAATTGCCCCACCATGCCGGCATTCAGATCGGCCTGACACCGCCATTTACGGCCCTGCACGCCGTACGCGAAGCGCTGGGCCCTGCCCCGACCTTTCTCCTTGGTGCACAAAATCTCTATTGGGAAGATACAGGAGCATTCACCGGCGAAGTGTCCGGGGCGATGCTGAAAGACATCGGTTGCCGGTTTGTCCTCGTCGGCCATTCGGAGCGGCGACAGTATTTCGGCGACCAGGACAGCTGGACGAATAAAAAAGTTCTGGCCGCCCTCCGGCATGGACTTCAACCGATTCTGTGCGTGGGAGAAACACTCCAGGATCGTGATTCGGGACAGACCGACCTCGTCATTCAACGACAGCTTCGCGCCGGGCTTGCCGGGATCGAGGCACACACGCTTCCAACCGTGACGATCGCCTATGAACCTGTGTGGGCCATTGGAACCGGGCGGGCCGCGTCACCGGAACAGGCGGTCCCAGTCCATCGGCTCATCCGTCGCACCATAAACGAACTGAGCGGAACGGACATGGGAAACCACGTCCGCATTCTCTACGGAGGGAGCGTCACACCGAACAATATCGCCGACTTTTTAGCATCCGAAGAAATCGACGGCGCACTGGTCGGCGGGGCTTGTTTAGACCCGGTCTCTTTTGCTACACTCGCCAAAGTCGCAATCGGGGCCAAACCCACCACGGTCTAAAGACTCAACATGTATACATTGCTCACCATCATTCATGTCATCGTCTGCCTGCTCATGATTGGAGCAATTCTGCTGCAATCCGGTAAGGGCGCTGAAATCGGTGCGGCATTCGGTGGCTCCAGCCAAACCGTATTCGGCAGCCGAGGCCCGGCTAACTTCTTGAGCAAGTTCACCGTCATCACCGCCTTTGTCTTCATGTTCACCTCATTAACTTTGGCCATCATCGCGAAGGACCGGAATATCTCATCCACAGTCATCGACCTGAATAAGAAACCAGCCGCCACAACGCCAAGTTCCACGCCGGCAGAAACCACCACAACCCCTGCCGCTGAATCCCATTCATCAGGCGAAGGATCGCACTAAGCTTCCTCGCCTCGCAGCACTGACCGCTTCATAGCTATCAGTCGAACACATGACGAAATGAGGTTTACCACAGCCACGAGCTGTAGCGAATCCGTCTGCGCCTGAGATGGCTAGTGCAGTACTGTGATCGGTGAGACTGCTTAGACGGGAGTCAACCACTGCCGGTGAGCGGAATCGGTCCCACCCACCACGTCAAAGAATGCCTTTTGTAAGGTTTGTGTGATCGGCCCTGGCTTTCCGGTACCGATACGCCGCTGATCGATTTCCGTCACAGGGGTGAGTTCGGCCGCAGTGCCGGTGACAAAGACTTCTTCGGCCACATACATTTCGTCTCGTGTAAACCGCTCCTCGACCACGGGAATATTACGCTCCTTCGCCAATTGGATGATGGAGTTGCGCGTAATTCCCTCAAGAATGGAGGTCAAAGGAGTCGTTTTCAAGACACCACGTCGCACGATGAACACATTTTCTCCCGTGCCTTCAGCGACATACCCTTCAGGATCCAGCATGATCGCTTCGTCATAGCCATCGGCCTTCACTTCCCGCTTGGCGAGAATGGAATTGACGTAATAGCCGGAGATTTTCCCGCGCGTCATGGAAACATTCACATGGTGACGCGTAAAGGACGACACTCTGGCTCGAATCCCCTTGGACAAGGCCTCATCGCCCAGATAGGTCCCCCATTTCCAAGCTGCGATGCTCACCTTGATAGGATTCTCAGCGGGGTACAACCCCATGGCACCATACCCGATGTACACCAACGGACGAATGTAACAAGCCTCCAGCCGATTGACTCGGACGGTCTCGACAATCGCTTCCGAGATTTGCTTCCTGTCGAAAGGCATTTGAATCAACCCGATATGAGCGGATTCAAAGAGACGATCCACATGCTCAGGGAGCCTGAAAATGGCTGACCCGCTTTTCCCCTTGTAGCAGCGAATACCCTCAAATGCGGCCAACCCGTAGTGAAGCGAGTGCGTGAGCACATGAACCTGCGCATCAGCCCAGGCCACAAACTTCCCATCCATCCATATTTTTTCGCTGGTTTGTAACATGCGCGGGATAATACCAGCGCCTCGCGACGACCGTCAAGACAACCGCACGTAGACATTTCGATACAGAGTGTTCAGAAATTCCGCCGCTCCGGCCCTCCTTCACACAGCGGTACTTTCAGCCAGCCTCGTTCACGGACGCACTAATTCTTGACACCCTCCGCACCGCTATGATAAACACCCACGTTCTGCTGACGAGGAGAAAGACGCACATGTACGCTATTATCGAGACAGGCGGAAAACAGTATCGAGTGGAAACCGGAACCGTGCTCCAAGTGGAGTCACTCCCGGGTGATGTCGGGCATTCTGTGCAGATCGACAAGGTCAAGCTGCTGCATGGCGAGGGCGGACTGGTAGTCGGTCAGCCGGTGGTGGCGGGGGCAACCGTGACAGCGGAAATCATCCGCCAGGGTCGCACCAGATCGATTACGGTCTTCAAGAAGCACCGTCGCAAGAATTATCGCCGTACCAGAGGCCACCGGCAGGGCTTTACGCAGCTGCGGGTTACTGGGATCGAAACGAAGTAACGACTCGAAGGGGAGTTTGCCATGGCAACAAACAAAGGCGGCGGTTCGACAAGGAACGGCCGTGACAGTAACCCACAATACCTCGGCGTCAAAGCCTATGGCGGAGAGACGATCAAGGCAGGCTCCATCATTGTGCGCCAGCGGGGAACGAAGTTTTTCCCAGGCCTCAACGTCGGTTTGGGTCGGGATCACACCCTCTATGCCTATGTGTCCGGTGTCGTGAAGTTCGAAGGTGGCCGCGGCCGACAGAAGGTCAGCGTCTATCCCGTCACAGCGAAGGCCTGATCCCTCCTCAGTCCATACCTTTGTTCCTACGGAACAGGTGCCTTCCGTTACAGCATCCCCCATGAGCCGGCGAATACGCTATACTGCTGTTTCTGAATAACCACGCCGGCTCGGGGATCGCTGCAATGTCTACCTTTGTCGATCAAGTCCAAATCCTGGTGAAGGCTGGTCACGGCGGCAACGGCGCCTGCAGCTTTCGACGGGAAAAGTTCGTCCCTCGCGGCGGCCCTGACGGCGGTGACGGCGGTGACGGCGGCAGCGTCGTGGTTGAAGCCACCACTCGCCTCAGCACCCTGCTGGACCTTCGTTACCAGAAACATTATGAGGCCCAAAAGGGCGAGACCGGAGGCGGCAGCAACTGCCATGGACGCCGGGGCACCGACGTGCGTATTCCCGTCCCGGTCGGCACCATGGTGTTCGACGAGAACACCCAAGAACTCCTGGCCGATCTCACGAAAGACGGAGAAACCTGCGTCATTGCCAAGGGCGGTCAGGGAGGCCGAGGCAACACCCAATTCGCCACATCGACCAACCGGGTGCCGACACAATTCGAGCCAGGCACTCCCGGCGAAGAGCGATTGCTTCGACTCGACCTCAAGCTCCTGGCCGATGTCGGATTAGTGGGCTATCCGAACGCCGGAAAATCGACACTCATCGCCGCCGTGTCCGCCGCTCGCCCGAAAATTGCCGATTACCCCTTCACCACCCTAACGCCCAACCTAGGCGTGGTACGCTGGACCGGCGAGCAGACCTTTGTCATCGCCGACATTCCAGGATTGATCGAAGGGGCACATGAAGGCAAGGGGCTGGGATTTCAATTTCTTCGCCACATTGAGCGAACCAGTCTTCTACTCCATGTGATCGACATTTCAGAATGGGCCACCGAAGACCCGGTCACGAGCTTTGAAGTCATGCGCCACGAACTGACCGCCTACGATGACATGCTGGCAGCACGCCCCTTTGCCGTCGTGGGCACGAAACTCGACGTCAAAGGAGAAGGCGAGCGGCTCGAACGGCTCCGGAAGTACTGCCAGCGACGCAAGATTCCGTTTTTTGCGATTTCGGCAGCCACGCGAGAAGGACTGGACGAGTGCATACGCTACATGGGCCAGCAAGTGGAACTGCTTCGGAAAACCCCGTGCGAGACGAACTCCTAAGACAAGCCAAGCGCGTCGTCATTAAGATCGGGAGCAGCCTGATCGCTTCGCGTGAAACCGGCCTGAGCGCCGAACGCATCGAGCGCCTTGCCGGCGAAATCGCCGAGGTGCGGGCGCAGGGACGCGAAGTCCTGGTGGTCTCGTCAGGCGCGGTCGTGTCCGGGATTAAAAAACTCGGGTTGCGCGAATACCCGAGAAGCCTGCCGCTCAAACAAGCTGCTGCTGCCGTCGGTCAAAGCCTCCTCATGTGGGCCTACGAGAAAGCCTTCGAACGCCTCACACTCCGCGTCGCACAGGTGCTTCTCACACACGAAGACCTCGCCGATAGGCGACGGTTTCTCAACGCCCGGCACACCCTCACCACCCTGATCAAATTCGGGGTGATTCCGATCATCAACGAAAACGATACTGTCGCGGTCGAGGAAATCCGCGTGGGGGATAACGATACGCTGGCGGCGCAAGTCGCCCACCTCGTCGATGCGGATTTGCTGATCATCCTCTCGGACGTCGACGGGCTCTTTACCGTTGACCCCCGCAAGGATCCGACGGCGGCCTTGATTCCACTCATCTCCGAGATTACGGAAGACATCGAACAGCGGGCCGGCATGTCGTCCACTTTCGAAGGCACCGGCGGCATGGCCACCAAGGTACGCGCCGCGAAGAAGGTGGGGGAATACGGCGTCGCCACCCTGATCCTCAATGGAACCCAGACAGGGCTCCTTCCGAGCGTGCTGTCCGGAAAATCAGGCGGCAGCCTGTTTCTCGCCCGGGAACGACGCATGAATAGTCGCAAGCACTGGATTGCGTTTACTCTGCGCCCGCGCGGCCATGTGCAGCTGGATCAGGGTGCCGTCGAAGCGCTGGTACGGAACGGAAAAAGCCTGCTGGCATCGGGCATCCTGGATATTTCAGGGCATTTCGACGCCGGTGACCCCGTCACCTGCGCCGGTCCTGACGGGAAGGAATGCGCCAAAGGCCTGGTCAACTTCTCCTCCGAGATCCTAGTACGCATCAAGGGGCTCAAGACCGCCGACATCCAAAAAATCCCCGGCCTTCAGGACTATGAAGAGGTCATTCACCGCGACAATCTGGTGATCCTCTAGCCGGCTCACAACGTCTATACATAGCTCAGGCGCACATCCACGAGCGCCCGAACTGAATACCGGTCTGGTGCACACACTCAGACGTTTGCACGGAGCCCGTTCGATATGCGCCTGGGACTCTTGGGGGGCAGCTTTAATCCGATCCACCGGTGCCACCTCTCTATTGCCCACTCTGCCCGGCAGCTGCTGCAGTTGGATCGGGTCCTGTTCATCCCGACCGGTGATCCCCCACACAAACAACCGGGCACGCTGGCCACGGGCTCCCACCGGCACCGGATGGTCCAACTCGCCATCCAGACCACCCCGGAATTCGCACTCACGGATATTGAAATCCGCCGGTCAGGAAAATCCTATTCGATAGACACAGTCCGCGCGATCCAGCAGGAATACGGCCCCGACACCGTACTCTTTTTCATCATCGGACTGGATGCATTTCTCGATCTGCCGTCTTGGAAAGAAGCGGAAACCCTCCTGAAGAGCTGTCACTTCGTCGTCATTTCAAGACCGTCCACTACCTTTCAGGCGATGGCCACAATCCCGCTCTTCCGGGAGGTGCCGCAAACCACCCTGACCGCGCTGGACGAAGCGCGACAAGAACGCGCGGACGTGGCCATGACAAACGGGCAGGCACTCACATTCCTGCGGTTGCCCCCCTGCGACGTGTCCGCCTCGGAGATCAGGGCACGGCTGCGCAGCGGCGCCTCTCTGGCAAATCTGTTGCCCGCTCCTGTCGAATCCTATATACTTCGCGAGGGGTTATACAGGGAGGACAGTGAGCGTCTCTGAATCAAAGGCTAAAGCTCTCGCGGTGGCAAGCGCCATCCTGGACAAAAAAGCCACCGATGTTCTCATCCTGCATATCGCCACACTGACCTCTGTCGCCGACTATCTGGTCATCGGTTCCGGGGAATCGGAGCGTCAGGCGCGGGCAATGGCGGACCACGTGAGCGACGTGCTCACGGCGCAAGGTCACCGGCCGCTCAGCACTGAAGGTGCCTCGTCAGCCAAGTGGGTCGTCATGGACTTTGGTGACGTGATCGTCCACATTTTCCAGAAGGATATTCGCGAACACTACGCCCTCGAACGACTGTGGGGCGACGCGGGACAAGTTCGGTTGCCGGAAGAGCGGGCCGTGAAAGCCGCTCCCCCGACACGAACCGCCACACGTCCGGCGCGCACCCGGAAACGGGTCTAGCATGTTTCGGCTCCTCTCCACGATCTTCCTCGTCAGCGTCGGCATCTTTCTCTACAGCTATTTTCGCGAACTCAACCCCGGCACGATTACGGTGCGAACCAGCCCGGACGCGCTGTTCGAACTAAGCCCCGTCTCGTTAGTCCTGTTCTCGATGGCCCTGGGCGCCACACTGGTAGCCCTCATCGTCACGATCAAAGAAACCTCTCATGTGTTCATGAATTGGCGGACCAATCGCCTCGTCCGTCGCAAAGAGAAGGTCGATGCCCTGCATCGGGACGGGACACACGCCTTTATGTCCAAGCGGACGGCCGATGCGGTGAATCTTTTTGAACGCGCGCTGGTCATCGACCCGAATCGAACGGATTCGTTGCTCTGGCTGGGGAACATTTACCGGTCCGAGAGCAATTTCACAGAAGCCATCCGCCTCCACCAGCAGGCCCACCGCATTGAAGAACGCAATGTGGAAGTCCTGCTCGAATTGGCCAAGGATCTGGAAGGCGCCCGGCGATACGAAGACGCGCTCCAAACGCTTCAGAACATTCTCCGCATCGAGCCGGATAACCTGATGGCCTTGATCCGCAAACGTGATCTGCAAATCCGGCTGGAGAAATGGAGCGATGCGCTCGAAATCCAACACCGGCTGGTCAAGGCCAACCTCCCTGAAAGCGAACGGCGCGCCGAATCGAATCTGCTCCTCGGCTGCATGTATGAAGTCGGGCGGCAACTCCTGGAGCGCGGACACCCGGACAAGGCCCGGCGCTACTTCCGGGGCGCGATCAAGAAAGATCGGACGTTCCTGCCGGCCTACATCGGTATCGGAGAGATTCTGGTCCGTGAAGGAAAAACCAAGAACGCGGTCGAAATTCTCAAGAAGATCTATGCCAAGACACGCAGCATCATCATCCTGCACCGACTGGAGGAACTCTTTCTAGAGCTGGGAGAGCCGGACGAGATCATCCGCGTCTATCAGGAGGCTCTCCAGCAGGACCCTCACAATGCCGTGATCCAGTTCTATCTCGGGAAACTCTACTATCGACTCGAAATGGTCGATGAGGCCTATGACGTGCTCGCCACACTCGACGGAACGCAGGAACAACTCGTCGATTACCACAAGATCATGGCCAACTTGTACCTGCGTAAGCAGCACATGGACGAGGCCGTGGGAGAGCTCAAGAAGGCCCTGGGCTTCAAGAAACGGGTCGTGGTGCCCTACCAATGCACCCAGTGCCACCATGAACTGGCCGAATGGTCAGGTCGTTGCCGGCGATGCGGACGATGGAACACCTACGTCGCCCTTCCTTGGCGGGACTCGAGCCAGCCTGATACCGACCAGGACGGCCAGGCCTCGCGCATCCCGAGCGTCCCCTACCAAGGCATTGCATCTCCGTTTGAAACCGTGTAGGGTTTCTCCGCCCTTTTTTCTTTTCACAGACACGGCCTCCGCCCACGGGTTTCCCGATCGGGAATCAAGGTTCGATCTGTCTTTTCGAGGAGTAGCGTGCATGACTGACTTCACGATCCTGGCCGGCAAGGCCTTGCGGGACGAAATACTCACCCACGAGGAATCCCTCGCCGTATTGCAAACACCGGACTCCCGGCTGCTGGAACTCTTGCAGGCGGCCTTCACCGTCCGTGAACGTTACTTCGGCAAGACGGTTCGCCTGCAAATGCTCTTGAACGCCAAGAGCGGCGCCTGCCAGGAGGACTGCGGCTACTGTTCGCAATCCGCCATCTCCAAAGCACCGATCGAACGCTACGGACTGCTCACTCAAGACCAGATGGTCACCGGCGCCCGCCGCGCGGCGGCTGCAAAAGCCCAGCGATATTGTATCGTCATCAGCGGACGCAGCCCGATCGATCGGGACATTGCCGATATCGCCTCCGCCGTCCGCTCCATCAAACAGGAAGTTCCGATTCAGATTTGTTGCTCGCTGGGGCTCCTCAACGAACGCCAGGCGAAAGACCTGAAAGCCGCCGGGGTGGACCGAATCAATCACAACCTGAACACGAGCGAAGCCTATCACCCCGAGATCTGCACGACACACACCTTCCAGGACCGGCTGGCCACCATCCGGCACGCGCGGACGGCCGGACTCGAAATCTGTTCCGGTGGCATCGTCGGGATGGGAGAGAGCGATGAAGACCTGATCGATCTCGCACTGGCCCTCCGTGAGGTCAAGCCGGACTCGATTCCCATCAACACGCTCCACCCGGCATCCGGTACTCCAATGGAGCATTGCGCCCCCCTGACGCCGCAGCGGTGCCTGAAAGCCCTGTGCCTCTTCCGGCTACTGCACCCGCGAACGGAGATCCGTATCGCCGGGGGCCGCGAACACAACCTGCGCAGCTTGCAGCCGCTCGCGCTCTATCCGGCGGATTCAGTGTTTGTAAACGGATACCTCACCACACCGGGTCAACCGGCGGCAGAGGTGTGGCGAATGATTGAGGACCTGGGATTCGAAATCCAGGTGGACGCAGTCCCGACCAAGCAGGGAGTTCCTGCATCAGAGCCAGTCGCGGGCCTTCATTCGTAACGGAGTCCCTCGACCAGCGGTTGCCGGCCGGCCCAACGGGCCGGCCAGAAGCCGGCGAGCAGTGAGGCGATGAGGGCCAGGACGGCCACCTCCGCCATCAACCCTAGGGGCCATGACACCTGGATCGTCCAGCCGAACGATTGACGATTGATGACCCTGATCAAGATCCACGCCAGCGCCAGCCCTCCAACGAGTCCCATCGCCGTTCCCAACAACCCCAGATAGCCGGCCTCCCAGAGGATCAGCGCCGTAATCTGCCCCCGGCTGCTGCCCAGCGCCTGCAAGGTGGCCAACTCCCGACGCCGCTCGACTACCGACGTCACCAAGGTGTTGATGATCCCCAGCATGGCGATAATGACCGCGATAGCCTCCAGCACATAGGTCAACGTGAAGGTCCGGTCGAAAATGCGAAGGATCTCCCGGCGCAATTCTCCGTTGCTGAACACCGTCGGCAACAGACTCCCGCGGGAGCCATCGGCCAAGGTTTCAAGCAGGGCGACTCTGGCCTGTTCCAGATCGACTCCCGGATCGATATACACAGGAAACACCGTCACGCCGTCATCGTTCCACCAGTGCTGGTACAGAGACCGGTCGATGACAATCTTCCCGCCATCGGTCGCGTAGTCGTAAAAGACTCCCAAAACCGGCAACGATTTCGCCCCCGCCGGCGTCGAAATCGATAACTGACTGCCCCTGACCATATGCAGGTGATTGGCCACCACCTCCGAGAGGATAGCCCCTTCTCCTGCTGCGGCACGAGTCAGGATTGCTGCCGAGTCACCCTCGAGAAACAGATATCGGCTTCGTGCCGCATGGAGCGCCAGATCTCTGGAGACCAACGCGATCGGCCGCCCCTCCAGTTCGATGTGTACATCGCGGTACGCATCGACCGCCGACACATGCGCTGTCCCGGCCAGGCGAGTTCGCCAGGCACCAGGCAAAGCTTGGCTCGACGACCCGCCTCGAACCGCATGCGGCCACCCGGCCGGAGCCACGATGAAATCGGCCATGACCGTCTGGTCGATCCACATCTCGACCGTGTCGCGAAAACTCCGAATCATCACCATCACCCCGACCATAATCGCGACCCCGACGAGAAAGGCAGAGACGGTCACTGCATTCCGGCCGATTCCCCGCGTCGTCTGCTCCCGCGCAATGTGGCGAATGGCGCCCCCCAACGAAGGCGAAGCGGAAGCGGCGCCCAACTCTCGGGTGCGGCAGACCCACTGCATGAGGATCGGAACCAGGCAGGAGAGACCGGCAAGCAGACAGAACGTCGCCAGATACCCGAAGACCGGAACCCCGCCGACTGGTCCGGCTAGCGCGCATCCCAGCGCGAAGAGCAGCAAGCCTCCACCCACCACCCCCAATGAGGCAGCACGAACTCGCTGAGCAACATCATATTCCCCGGGGGCAAGGGCCGCGACCACCAGGGTACGTCCGGCATCCAAGCTGGGCCCCAACGCGCCCAGGATTGACACCCCGCTACCGATCACAACCGCTTCGATTAACAGCCGGACAGATCCCGGCAAAAAACCGAAGGTTCTTGGCGCATCAGCCATCGGGACATAGAGGTCCTGGATGGTCCGACCGACCAGCCCGACGAGTACATTCCCCAGCACCAGGCCGAGACTCCCCCCCAGGACCCCTCCAGCCACACCGAACACTCCCGCCTCCGCGAGGAACAGGCCCACGACCATCGGCTCCGACATTCCGATCGCCCGCAGGATTCCCACCTCCCGCCGGCGTTGCGCCACGGTGAAGGACACGGTGTTGTATATCAGGAACATCCCGACCAGCAGCCCCACCATACTCAGCACGGAGAGATTCAATTGGAATGCGCCCACCATCGACTCGACTTGCTGACTGCGTTGGATCGGACGGCGCACTGTGACAGCCGGAGGCAGGATCCTTGCGATCGCCTCGGCCACCTGTTCCACCGACGCGGAGGGCTGCGTCACCACGTCGATTCGATCCAACCGGCCGCTCAAACCGAAGGTCCGTTGAAAGGCCGCAATATCCATCACGGCCAGACGGTCCCACGCCGACAGCCCCTCGGCCCGACGACCCATCACCCCCGTGATCACAACGGACACTTCTCGTCCACCGGCTTCAAGGTTCAGCAGCGCCTTTGGGCCGACTCCCAACTCAGAGGCCAGCCCCTGTCCAAGCAGGAGTCCGCTTGGAGCCAGGAGGCCTTCCATTCCATCCCCCTCACCTGGTCGCCACAGAGTCTCCACCGTCGCAGGGAGGCGCCCTTGCATGGAATTCAACTCATCCAGCAGGTCCAGTCCAAGGATGAGGAACGATTGAGAACGGCCGGCCACTCGCACTCCGATCTCCCCCACCGGTTTAGCTGAGTCCACACCGGCGATACCTCTCACGGAAGCAATCAGCCGCTCATCCATGCCGGTCTCTCCGGCCGACACCTCCAGGGTGACCGGACCTGCCACGGCTAAGACCGAGTCCTCGAACGATCGCAGGACGTCCACGTTGGCAGTCTGGACCGCAATCGTCGCCGCAACCCCCAACCCGACACCGATCACCGTGAGAAGCGCGCGACCGGGATGAGTGGACAAATGTGTCCATCCAAGACGGGCACAGACCTCGAATAGGGCAGGGGAAATCAGTGGCATCGGCGGACCTACCGGAACAACACTCTAGTAATTGTTTTTACAGATTTACCCAGATATGCTAAGATTACGTTCAGTAGAATTTGGGGTACAATATCTATATGGCACTACGCAAACGACCTCAAGCCAGGAAGCCCGCGAAGAAGACGAAGGCCGCTTCATCGACCAAGAAGAGAAAACCTGCAAGGGTCGTAAAACCGGCTCCCGTGCGCACGAAACGATCCGAGGGACTGACACCCAGGCAGAAAGAGATTCTGAAACTGGTGTCCCAAGGAAATACCAACCGCGACATCGCCCGCCGCCTGGATATCAGCGTGCGAACCGTTGAGGTGCATCGCTTCAATCTGATGCGGCGGTTGAAAGTCCGCAACGTCGCGCAGCTGCTTCGTCAGGCGTTGCAACAGGGATTCCTTCCGAAGAACTTCGCCTTCCGGTAACACTCTATGCGCCGGTTTCGTGTACGGAACCGGCGCATTTTTTTACAGCTCTTTCAGTTTCCCCCGACATTCCTCAAGCGACTGCTTGCCCCGCATGGCCAACTCAGCCGCCAGCTCACGCTCCAATCGCTCAAACACCGCCACACCTTCTTCGACCAGCGCCGTCCCCACCTGGACGGCCGACGCACCGCATAACACATGCTCGAAGACATCGACTCCCTGCACGACTCCACCGGTCCCGATGATGGGGATACGTCCCTGCAACAACTTCCAGAACGCTCGCACATTGGCCAGCGCGACTGGCTTGATCAACGATCCCCCCAACCCGCCGAATCCGCCCTTCGGCTTGATGACCGGCGTTTCTCGCTTCGGGTCTACAACCAGACCGTTGCCCACAGAGTTGATCAAATTGAGGTAATCGACCCCGCAGCGTCGAATCACGTCCGCCATCACCGCGTGGTGAGCCGGATCGAAATAAGGCGGCAGTTTTACGCCCATTGGAACGGTGATGAGCGGTCGCACCCGTTTGAGCAACCGTTCCGAATCGACCGGATCGTAGGCGATCTGCGGCTTACCGGGAATATTCGGACAGGAGAGATTGACCTCGATGAGATCGGGCCGCGCCTGATTGATTGCACGCGCCATGGTGAGAAAGTCGTCCTCGCACAGGCCGGCAATGCTGGCGATCACGGGTTTTCCGAACCGGGTGAGTTCGGGGATCATTTCCGCGTAGGCTCGATACCCGAGATTCGGCAACCCCATGGAATTGATGGACCCCCCCGGAAATCCGTAATACCGCGGTTCAGGATTACCGACCCGTGGCTCCAGGGTCATCGATTTCGTCACGATGGCACCGGCACGGGAACGCCCCAGTGCAATGAGTTCCTCCAGCGTCACACAGAGCGCGCCGGAGGCATTCATGAAACAGGTCGGAAATTTGACTCCCGCAAGAGTGACGCTCAAATCCATGCTGATCCTTTCTCCTGACAAGACGTTGAACAACCCCGTCGGCATTCCTCCCACATCATCCTTAAAATTCGCGACCCGTTATTCATAAAGCCTCTCTCCGAGCGACGAGCCGCCTTCACGAACATAGTACACAACCGTTCGAGGCTATTGCCGGACACAATTCACCAATCGTCCGTCCCGCATATGCCACACATAGTCGGCTGCGTCGGCCGCACTCTCGCTGTGCGTCACCAACAACACCGAGTGACCAAACCGTTGCGGTAACGTACGGAACAGGCTGACGATGTCCGCCCCTTGCTTGGAATCGAGATTCCCGGTCGGTTCATCCGCGAGAACAAGTCGTGGCCGATGCACGATCGCCCGGGCAATCGCGACACGCTGCTGCTCCCCTCCCGACAACTCGCTCGGCCGATGGGTGCGTCGAGTATCCATTCGCACGGCCGCCAAGACTTCCGCGACCCGTTCCGCCACCGCGGCCCCCCGTTCCCCCCTCAGCAGCAAAGGCAAGGCGACATTCTCCGCAACCGTCAGACCGGGAATGAGGTGGAAGGCCTGAAAGACAATTCCGATCAACTCTCGTCGCATGCGGGTCCACTCCGTGGCACTCGCATAGGTCACGGGCCGGTTCTCAATCGCGATGGTTCCCGAAGTGGGCTGATCCAACCCTCCGATCAGATTGAGCAACGTGCTCTTCCCGCACCCGCTCGGCCCGACGAAGGCACAGAACTCTCCCGCCTTCACGTCGAGGGTCACGTCCTGCAACGCCGACACAAGCGTCTCGCCCCGACGATATTCTTTGGAGAGATTCTGCACACTGACGAGCATGGTGGTGGGCTCTTGCATGAAGGGAACCGACGGCCGTGACAGATTGGTGAGCATCCGGGACGTGAACGCAACCGGCACGTGGCCGAGCCTCTGGAATCGCCCCGATGCAGGCGAGTGGTCCTATACCACACCCGGTTTGTACCCCACAACCTTGACGGCTGAGGGGTCTTCCGTACACAATCCCACCGCGCGTCCGTCACGCATCTTGGACCTAGATAATGAGCTCACACGCACTGTTCGCAGGCATCATCAGGCAGGCCACACGACTCTTGCTCCCGTCGGACTGCACGACCTGTGAACAGCCCCTCACGGACGACCCCACGCCGTTCTTCTGCCGCCAATGCTGGGGACTGATTCGACCGCTACAAGGGCCCTCTTGCCCACGATGCCACCGCCCTTTCGCCTCCCCTTTCGCGACAACCCATAGCCCGACTCACGAATGCCATGACTGCCGTACCCGCGCACCGCACTATTCGCAGGTGTGGGCGGCCTATGCCTACTGCGCACCGCTCCAGGACGCCATTGCCCTCTTCAAATATCGCGGGAAGGTGGCACTGGCAGATACGCTTGGTACGCTGCTGGCCCAGGCGCTTCCGGCAGACCTAACTGCGGATCTCCTCATGCCGATCCCACTTCACCCCAACCGCCTTCGGCAGCGAGAATTCAATCAATCCCTCTTGCTCGCCGACCGCGCCGGACCGGTGCTGGGGAGCCCCGTATCCTATCGGAACTTGATTCGTATCGTCGATACCGATCCCCAGACCACACTCCCCCGCTCGGCACGCCTGCAGAACCTTCACCAGGCATTCTCCCTGCGCGCCCCCGTGGAGGTGACCGGCAAACGCATCCTGCTCATCGACGATGTCTTCACCACTGGCACCACCGCCAATGAATGCGCCAAAGTCCTGCTCAAAGCCGGTGCCAAAGACGTCGCCGTGCTCGCGCTCGCGCGTTCCGTGGATGCCGGCATGGTGCCGGATGCGTGGCTTCCGCCATCGGCCTTCGACCAACCGCACGCGCTAAGGATCTAGTTATGCCGATCTACGAATATCGCTGTCGCCAATGTGGAACACGAACCACCCGACTGATCCTCAGCATCAGCGCTGCGCCCCAACAGACATGCGGCCACTGTCAGAGTCCCGACTTGGAACGGCTGCTGTCCCGGTTTGCCTCTCCCAAATCGGACGAAGCACGCCTTGAAGCCCTGTCCGATCCAAGTAATCTGAGCGGATTCGACGAAAACGACCCTCAGAGTATGGCCCGGCTCATGAAAAAAATGGGGCAGGAAATGGGAGAAGACCTCGGCGATGACGTCGAAGCGGCGATGGAAGGAGGGGACGCTGCGCCACCCGGGATGGACCAGACCGACTTCGAGTGACCGCCCCGGTCATGAATATTCACTTGACAGGATTGGCCTTGTCTCCTACCATCAGCGAAGAAATGGCTACCCGGCTGATTCCTATGCACCTACGTACAGCTCCACCGACTCTTCACTGTCGCCGCCCTCACGAGCGAGGTTGCCGATAATGTTTGCCGGCGAATACCTCTGCAAAGTCGATGACAAGGGACGCTTCTTGATCCCCTCCCCCCTTCGAGAACGTCTCGAAGCCGAGGGCAATCAGGTCATGTTCGTGAAGAATACCGAGCAGACACTCTGGATGTACTCAGCCAAGGAATGGGAAAAGGTCCTGGAACGGACCAGGATCACCCTGGATGAGGACCAGAGCCGCCTGTTCATGCACCATGTGATGTCGCAAGCCGGCACCTCGGATATCGACAAGGCCGGCCGTGTGCTGATCCCGAGCCGTCTTCGTAAGCTCGTCCCGATGGATGAAGATCAGGAAATCTTCCTCGTGGGAATGTATCACCGCCTGGAAGTCTGGGGTCCGTCGGAATGGCGACGGTATCTCACCAGGACGGAAGACCGATACGAGCAGGATATGGCCAAGATCCAAAATCTCCTCTAGTTGATAGGCAGGCCCTTGCGCCGCGTGTCCCGCCCTCGACAATCCCCCATCCCGATCCGGACGACCTCCTTCAGACCTCCGGCTCAGAAGGAGCCGCTTACTGCGCAGGAGCCAGTTCCGCCGCGCATGGCCATCCGCACCCGCCGCCTTGTGACAGCCATCACCTCCGCCCCACCGTCCGTTCGAGTGACCGCAGATTCCATCGCACTCACGTTACCCGTCCCACCCAGCGTCAATCACCAATATGCCACCGTCAATGGGCGCCGCCTGCTCTCCGCCAAAGGCCGTGCGTTCAAGGAACTAGTCGGGCAACAAATTCTGGTTGCGCTTGCCCAATCGCCTCATCGTGGTACTCTAAGCCGAACCTTGAATCAGGCGAGCCTCTCGTTATCGATTCAATTCTTCTTCGCCTCAGCACTGCGCCGGGATACCGACGGAGGACTCAAGATTGCACAAGACGCATTATGTGAGAGCCTGGGACTGAACGACAATCGAGTGGTCGAAACTCACCTCTACAAGTATCAGGATCGCGACAATCCTCGCATGGAAATACGGTTGTCGGTGGTGCCACCGGCAGCATCCGGTGCCGCTTGCGGTGATCCCGAACCGTCGATCTGACAGCCGGCGAAACCGATAGCACAGAGCGGGGAGATCGCAAAGAGCGGTAGACCTTCAACGCTCATACGTTATGGCATACCGACCCATCACCATCGATGCGTTGCAAATCGGCATGCACGTCGCCAAGCTGGGCGTGGCCTGGTTCCGTTCGCCCTTCATGCGGCATTCGTTCCTGATCCGGACCGACGAACAGATCGAGAAATTACGACGCGCGGGAGTGAAACACCTCTCCATCGATCCCGCCAAGGGACTGGATCTCCCGGGAACGGCCGCTGCGCCGCAGGATGAACCGGGCGCCATGGGGCAGCCTTCGGTCCCACCTGCGCAGAGCACATCGGAGGTGCGTTCGCTCGCCACGATGACGCAGGAACTGCTAACGGCGAGAACCGCCCGTGCCCAACTCGAAGTGTCGGTGCAGGCCACCTTCTCACGCATTGCCCAAACGGGCATCGTCGATCCGGAAGAAGCGACACATACCGTGCATGCGATCAGCGCTGTCGCTCAAGCACTGAATACCCATGCCCTCTTTATGGCCTTCAGCCAGGGACGTGATGGGCATGCGCCTCTCAGCCAACATGCCCTCGCCGCCTGTAGCTTTTCGATGATTCTGGCGCACGCGGCAGACTACAACCTCTTGGCCATTCAAGAGTTAGCCACCGGCGCGCTCCTCCACGACATCGGACTCATGCAGGTCCCGCCGCACATTCTTCAACGGATTCACGATACCTCAACCACCCTCTCTGCACAGAACCGGCGGGCCTATGAAGTTCACGCGCGCGCAGGCGCGATTCTCCTGGAACGCCGGGGGGGATTCGCACCGGCAGTGGAGCAGATCGTGGCGGAGCATCATGCCTATTTGAACGGAAGCGGATTTCCCGCAGAAACCGGCGGCGCGTTCACGTCCGACATGACACGGCTCATGATGGTCACCGATCGCTACGACGAGTTGCTGACAGGATTCGGCGGCGCCTCGCCGCTCACCCCGCACCAGTCGTTGCAGCGGCTCTATCAGGAAGGGCAGGAAGGCAGATACGAAAACCGGCTGATCTCGCTCTTCGTCAAAGTGATGGGGATTTATCCGGTGTATAGCTATGTTTCACTGACCACCGGCGAGCGGGCCATCGTGTCCGTCATCAATTCAGGCAAGCTGCACCAGCCCATCGTGACCATCACCCAAGATCCCTCGGGAGAACCCTACATCGTTCCTCTCGTGGTCGACCTTGCCAACCAGGATGAACAGGCCCCGCCCCGGGAGGTTCGTTCCGTATTGGGCGCCATCCCTGCGGAATTCGAACGGGCGTTTCACTAATCCTCGCCAAGTTCCGCTCGCACCCAGCCGGGTGCTATCTCACGGCCCAAGCCCAACGGTTCGGTCTGGAACGTTATTCGTAGCGCAGCGCTTCGATCGGATTAAGTCGCGCGGCTTTGTTGGCAGGATAGAGCCCGAAAAACAGTCCGACGGCTAAGGAAAAGACAAACGCCGTGGCAATGGCATCGAACGAGATGATGGTCGGCCATCCTGCGATCACCGTCGTGAGTCGTGCGCCGACGATGCCGACGGCCACGCCGATCACCCCGCCGACCAGACTCAGCGTGACCGCCTCGATCAGAAACTGCATCAGAATGTGCAGCCGCTTGGCCCCCACCGCCATGCGGACCCCGATCTCCCTCGTCCGTTCCGTCACCGACACCAGCAGGATGTTCATGATACCGATCCCGCCGACGAGGAGCGATACCGAGGCGATGGCAAACAGCATGACCGTCAGCGTTTGGCTGGTACTCTCCTGCACCTTTCCGATATCGACCTGCGTCCGGATAGTGAAATCATCCGCCTGTTCGCCCTGGAGACGATGGCGCGCCCGCAAGACCTCTCGAATTTGCTCGACCGCCTCGGGCAAATCCGCACTCTGCTCCGTCGACGCAAACAAGGCCCCGACCGATCCCAGGAACTGACTGCCGAACACCTTTCGCTCCGCAGTCGTGAAGGGAATAAAAATCACATCGTCCTGATCCGAGCCCTGAGCCGATTGGCCCTTGGGAGCCAGCACGCCGACGACCTGAAACGGCACATTCTTGATACGAATCGTCGCCCCGATCGCGTCCTCCCCGAAATCAAAGAGGTTTTCCAGCGTGGTCTGCCCGATCAGTGCCACGCGCGCCGCGCTTTCCAGATCGGTGTGCGTAAACGGCCCGCCGCTGGTGAAGGACCAATCCCGAATGGTGAGATAACTCGGTGAAATGCCGTTGACCGGCCCGTTCCAATTGCGGTTGCCGTTGACAATCTGCATCACATCCCGCTTCGCCCAGCCGGTGTCCGACAACAGGGGACTCCGTTTCTTGAGTTCAGCCGCATCACCGACGGTCAACGTCACGGCCCCGCCCTGCCCTCCTCGTACACCACTGACGGTGGTGGAGCCCGGCATGATGATGATCACGTTGGTCCCCATACTGGCCACCTGCGCCTGCACGGCCGCGCGGGCTCCCTGCCCGATACTCACCATCGCAATCACCGCGCCCACACCGATGACGATGCCGAGCATGGTCAGACCGGCGCGAAGTCGGTTCCGGCTGAGAATACGCAGGGCGGTCATCACGGTGAGAAGAATAAAAGCGGACATGGGCTCCCTACAGTACGCCGGTCAGATGCGGGGCCCGCCGCACATCCTGCACGATCTGACCGTCCTTCATGACCAGTTCGCGTGAGGCATAGGCGGCAATATCGGATTCGTGGGTCACGAGGATGATGGTGATACCATCTTCACGGTTGAGCTGTTCGAGAATACTCATGATTTCCCGGCTCGATGCGGTATCGAGGTTGCCCGTCGGTTCGTCGGCAAAGAGAATCGAAGGCGCTCCAACTAGGGCCCGCGCAATGGCCACGCGCTGCTGCTGGCCTCCCGAGAGCTGAGTGGGATAATGCTGTTCCCGACCGGCTAACCCGACGCGCTGCAGGGCCGCAGCAGCCTGCTTCCTCTGTTCCTTGATCGAGAGTCCCCGGTAAAACAGCGGCAGCTGAGCGTTTTCCAGGGCGCTGGTTCTCGGGATCAGATTGAAACTTTGGAACACGAAGCCGATCTGCCGATTGCGCAAATCTGCCAGGAGATCCGGCTTCGCGGCCCCCACATCCATGCCATCCAGCTCATATCGACCACGCGTGGGTTGGTCGAGACAGCCGAGAATATTCATCAGGGTCGACTTGCCCGATCCGGACGTGCCCATGACTGCCACAAATTCACCGCGATCGATGGTGAGGTTGATGCCGCGCAATGCCTGCACCTCAACGTCGCCGACACGATAAATCTTCCAGAGGTCTTCGCAGACGATCAACGAGGCCATGGAGCCTTCCCTTAGAGTCCGCGATCCCGCCGGGGACCGCGCTGTTGCCCGGACCCGAATCCCGGCGGCAGGTCACCGCCCTTGCGATCGCCACGCGGAGAGTCGATCCCGATGATGACCTGGTCCCCCTCGTTGATCGAAGCGGAGCTGATTTCGGCGTAAGCTCCGTCTGAAATACCCATCTCGACAGGGACTCGCTCTAATGCCTCGTCGGCCTCCTGCTTCCAAACGGCCAACTGGCGGGTCCCCGGTTCGGCGGCCCCGCCTCCGGAGATACGGCCGCCGCCCTCACCCTTGGCGGGTCTGCCCAAGGCCTGTTCATCGCGCACCGTCTTGGGCGGGGTAAAGCGCAGGGCCGAGTTCGGCACCTTGAGAATGTCCTCTTTCTTCGCCACGACAATGGAGACGTTCGCCGTCATGCCCGGCTTCAGGCGAAACGCCGGGTTATCGAACTCGACCACAACATCGTAGGTCACCACATTCTGAATGTTGATCGGCGCATTTCTCACCTGACGCACCCGGCCTTGAAACTGCTCCCCGGGATAGGCATCCACCGTGAACGAGGCCGCTTTTCCATCGGCGATCCCGCCGATGTCGGCTTCGCTGACGTTGGTGTCGACCTGCATCTTCGTGACATTTTCGGCGATCAAAAACAGCATGGGGATGGTAAAGCTGGCTGCGATCCGCTGCCCGACCTCGACGAGGCGCGAAATCACCACCCCGTCGACCGGTGAACGGATCACCGTGTACTTCAGATCCAATTCGGCCGCCTGCAGCATGGCTTCCGCCTGCTTGACGGCGGCTTCCGTGACTTTGAGCTGTGCCACCGCGCCTTCGGAGGCGGTCAACGCAACGTCCACTTCGTTTTGCGAGATGAACTGTTGACCGATCAGCGACTTGGCCCGATCCAGTTCACGGCGCCGTTGCGCCAGATCGATCCGGGCCTTATCGAACGCCGCCTTGGCGTTTGCCAGGCTCGCAACCGCCTGATCGCGTCTGGCCTGGTAAGGAAACGGATCGATACGGGCCACCACCTGATTCGCCGTGACCTTGGAATTAAAATCGGCATGGAGGCTCTCGATCATGCCCGACACCTGACTGCCGACCTGAATCGTAGTGATCGGATTGATCGTCCCCGTCGCCGTGACCAGCGAGACGATGGTGCCCCGTTCGACAGGAACCGTGCGGTAGCGCACAGGGGTCTTCCGCTCGCCGTTGAAGAACACATAGCCGGCGATGGCAAGGCCCAGCGCGAGCACTCCGACGATGATCCCGATACGACGCATGGACAGGCCCCTTCTCCCTCGAACAACGCGGCCATTTTAGCAGGAAACGATTTTGCGATGCAGCACCGCAACACTCGGCCGGGCCCGGCAGAACAGCGCCTGCGAAGAAAGCACGAAGGCCGTTTGCCTGTGACGGCAAACGGCCTTCCGAACTCATACTGTCCGCTATGAGCGGACGTTCACGACACGACTAGGGACTGACCGTGATGCGGTCCTTGATATCGTCGAAGATGTCCTTCGGAACCACATTCTTGGCCACCAACTCACCCTTCACGCGGTACGGGCGATTGCTCACGATCCGGTCGGCCACATCCTGGCTGACACCCAGCGTCAGAACCAAATCGGTCGACGGCGCTTTATTGATATTCAGCAACGATACGGACGGAGCTGCCGCTTCCACCGCTCCGCCGAACGCGGCCGACTTCGAGGAAGAACTACCGCCCAACGACGGCGCGGTCAACTCCGAGTGCGAAGAGTTCGAGGTCAGCGACCGCGAGCGCTCCTTCATCTCTTTCTGGTACCGCGCGACCAACGACTTCAGTTGCTCATTGTGTCGGCGAGCTTCGTCATACTCCTGCTTGATGTTTCGATTCTGCGCGCTCAGCTGCTTGACCTTGTCTTCCAATTCCTTGGTCCGGACGTCAATGGTATCCCGCTCCTTGTCCCGGCCATGCTGAATCCGCTGCAGTTCATCGCGGGCGATCTGGCTTTCCGAACCGAATTTCGCGTTGAGATCCTTCAGCGTCTTGACCTGTTGCTCCAGCGCATTCTTCTGCGCCCGCGCCCGCTCCAGGTCTCCCCGGACGGTGTCGGCATCGGCAAGCGCCTCATGATATTTCTTGTCACTTACGCACCCGCTGACGGCCATCGCACTCATCAGCGCGAGCCCAGCCATCCACACATGCCTCATGCGACCCTCCCCTGTTCGAGCTGGACCGATCGGACCTCTTCTCTCTTGTTGTGTGTATGCCATCATCTCAACTTTGTCAACAAGTTTGCCGATTGCACGGCACAGGTTGGTGAACGGCTCGCGGTCCATGGCAGCTCCGTAAATTTCGACGACGCTTGACTGCCAGGGACCAGTCTGGGAATATGCACTCACCGTTCAGCAGAACCCCGTACCCAACCACCGGCACACTCACACACCATCTAATCCGACTATTATGATGAACTGGGGCCCGGAGCTCGCGATCATTCTCGGCATCATCGAAGGACTGACGGAGTTTCTTCCCGTCTCCTCGACAGGCCATCTCATTCTCGTCGGGCACGCGCTTGGATTCACCGGAGACATCGCCTCGAACGTCGAGATCTCGATCCAGCTGGGATCCATCCTCGCCATCATCGCCTACGAACGCACCAAGCTGGCCTCGCTGGCCTCGCACGCATTCCGTGAGCAGCGTGACTTCCGGTCGCTCGTGGCCGCCCGGGGGAATGCCTCATGGACAACTCTCATTCAAAAATCCATTCAAGCCCAGCCCAATCTCTGGTTTGTCATCGGCCTGGGACTGGCCTTTTTACCCGCGGCGCTCGTGGGATTCCTCGCCCATAAGTCGATCAAGGCCTACCTGTTTTCGCCGACGACCGTGGCGATTTCGCTGATTGTGGGCGGCATCATCATCCTGGTGGTCGAACGCATGCGGGACCGCGTGCGCGTGAAGGAACTACTCCAAGTCACGCCCCGCTTGGCCCTATGGGTCGGCATCGCTCAATGCGCGTCCCTGATTCCCGGCATGTCCCGTTCCGGCTCCACGATTGTCGGCGGATTGCTGGCCGGCCTCGACCGCCGCGTCGCCACGGAATATTCCTTCTTCCTGGCCCTCCCGACGATGATCATCGCGACCATCTACCAGATGTTGAAATCTCAGGCCGCCTTCAGCCAGGACGACTACGTCGCGCTCGGCATCGGCCTGGTGGTCTCGTTCGCCGTCGCCTGGGCCGTCATCGCCGCCTTTCTGACCTATGTGCAACGCCACAGCCTGAGCGTCTTCGCCTACTACCGCATGGTGTTGGGTGTCATCGTGCTGCTGGTCGTCCGCTAACTACACTCATACCAAGGAGCCGAGTGACCATGGCAAACCAAATGGACAGCGTCCACGTCTACGATACCTGGGTCAAAGGAAAGAACGGCAAACTCCACTTCGACGTGATGACCACGAATCAGGAGAAAGCGCTCACGCTCGCCAAGCAATATTTGGAGGGCATCGGCGAACCGACCGCGGTCATCACCGTCAAGGAATGCCAGTTCTGCCACAGCGAACCACTCGTGATGTTTACGGAAGAGCAGCAGCGCCAGTTCCTGGAACAGGGTGGCTTCATCGTCACGATGCCGGTCTGATTGGGAAGAACGAAGCGTACGCTTATACGTTGAGCTACTGGAACGACGCGAGAACGCCGCCGGCGGGCTTTTTCAGCGTCCTGTCAGGAGGGAGGGTTGTCGGGAACCACCGGAGTTGGCTCCGGCTCCTTCTCCAGCGCAAAGTGCAGAATCAGAAACGCCACCCCGACCGTAATCGCCGAGTCAGCGACGTTAAACGCGGGGAAATGGTAGGCGTTGAAATAAAAGTCCAGAAAGTCGATCACTTCCCCGTACCGCAAACGGTCCAGTAAGTTCCCGATCGCCCCGCCGAGAATCGCCGCCACGCTCAGCCGCCCCATCCAATCATCCTTCGGCATGCGGACCAGAATCGTGCCCAGCAAGCCCACGGCGAAGATCGAGGTCACACCGAAAAAGACGAACCGGAACGAGCTGCTGCTGGAGGAGAGAAACCCGAAGGCCGCGCCGGGATTCCGGATGTAGGTGATGCTGAAGAAGTTCGCCACGACCGGGATGGATTCATGGAGCCGCATGGTCTCCATAACATAGATCTTCGTGACCTGATCCAGCACGACAATCGCCAGACTCAGCAACCCGAGCAGGAGATAACGAACGGAGTTGCTCAACGGACCGCCTCAACGCAACGGTCACAGAGAGTGGGATGGTCGGAACACGTTCCGACCGACCCGCGATAATTCCAGCATCGTTCGCACTTCACACCCGTCGCCTTCTCCACTGCAATCGCAAAACCGGGTTTCTCGGGGAAATGCGGCGCCGATTGCAGGACTACATCAGAGACGATGAAAAACGCCGGGAGATCCTGGCCATAAGTTTTCAACAGATCGTAATGGGCAGGGTGAGCGTCGATCAGCACCTTCGCCTCCAGCGGCGCTCCGATCACCTTCTCGCGACGTTGCACTTCCAACGCCGCCTGGACTGCCGTTCTCACTTCCAGCAACTGCTCCCATCGCTCAGCCAGCGTCGCGTCTGCCCAGCGCGGATCGATTTCAGGGAACATCGCCAGGTGCACGCTGTCGGCTTTCGAATCCACCCGTACCGGCTCCGGCAACATCCGCCAGATTTCTTCCGACGTAAAACTCAACACCGGCGCCATCAACTTTGTGAGGGCCACCAGAATGTCGAACAACACGGTCTGCGAGCCGCGCCGCAGCGGTGAATCCTTGCGGAAGGTGTAGAGGCGGTCTTTGAGGATATCGAGATAGACCGCACTCAGATCGACGGAACAGAAGTTATTCAACGCATGGAAGATCGTATGGAATTCGAATTCGTCGTAGCCCTTGCGCACGCGCGGAATCAAATCGCCCAACCGCATCAGTGCCCAGCGGTCCAATTCAGGCAACTGCTCGAACGGCACGCGATGCTGCGCCGGATCGAAGTCATAGAGATTGCTCAGCAGGAAGCGACAGGTGTTGCGGATCTTCCGATAGGCCTCGATGAGATGGTTCAGGATCTCCTGGGAAATCCGCAGGTCTTCACGATAGTCCTGGGCAGACACCCAGAGGCGAAGGATCTCTGCGCCCGATTGCTTGATCACATCTTGCGGCGCGACGACGTTGCCCGCCGACTTCGACATCTTCCGCCCCGCCCCGTCCAACACGAATCCGTGCGTCAGCACGGCTTTGTATGGCGCGCGCCGGTCGGTGATCACGCCGGCTAACAGGGCGCTATGGAACCAGCCACGATGCTGGTCGGAGCCTTCCAGGTACAGATCCGCCGGCCACCATTGCCTGGATTTGAGCACAGCCGCATAACTCACGCCCGACTCGAACCACACGTCCAGAATGTCACGCTCCTTTTCAAATTCCGTCCCGCCGCACCCTTCGCACTGAGTGCCGGCAGGCAACAATGCGGCAGCCTGGTTGGCAAACCAATAGTCGGTGCCATGTTGTCCGATTAAATCCGCGACATGATCGATCACCCGGGGATGGGCCAGCACCTTGCCGCATTTCACGCAGGTGAAGCCGGGGATCGGGGTGCCCCAAACGCGCTGACGCGAGAGGCACCAGTCGGGCCGGTTTTCGATCATGCCGTTGATCCGGTCTCGCCCATAGGCGGGAATCCAGCGCACCCGTTCAATCTCCGCCAGTGCTTCCTTCCGCAACTCATTCGTTTCCATCGAAACGAACCACTGTTCGGTCGCGCGAAAGATGACCGGCTGCTTGCAGCGCCAGCAATGGGGATAGGAGTGATTCAGGGAACCGTGGCCAAGCAGACGCCCGTTCTCCTTGAGGCGCTCCACGATTGTAGGATTGGCTTTGAAGACATGCTGCCCGACAAACTCCGGGACAGCGGCCGTGAACTTCCCGCCATTATCCACCGGCGCCAGGATTTCGAGCCGCTCGCCGACGCTGGCCTTCGCATTGTGATCCAGCACCAGCAGATAGTCTTCCATGCCGTGACCCGGCGCGATGTGCACGCAGCCCGTTCCCTGTTCCAACGTGACGAAGTCGCCCAGGAGCAGCGGCGAAAGGCCGGTGGTGAGCGGACGTTGCGTCTCCAACCCTTCGAAACCCTCCGCGCCTTTCTTGACGCCCACGACCTTGTAGGCCGGGAGACTGCACGCCTTCGCCGCCGACTCCACCAACTTTTCAGCGATGACGAGCAGCTCGTCGCCGACCTGCACAAATGCATAGTCGATGTCGGCATGCAGACAGACGGCCTGGTTCGCCGGCAGGGTCCAGGGGGTAGTCGTCCAGATCAGCACCGAGGCGCTCTTCACATCCGCAGGGAACGCAAGCCCGCCGAATCTCTTGCTCAAGACAGCCGGGGGGCTCACCAGCGGAAACTTCACATAGACCGAGGGCGACGTGTGGTCGTCGTATTCGACCTCCGCCTCGGCCAGCGCCGTCTGATCCTGCGTGCACCACAAGACCGGCTTCAGCCCCTTGTAGACGCCGCCCCGCTCCACGAAACGCCCGAACTCGCGGATGATCGTGCCCTCATAGACAGGATTCAACGTGAGATAGGGTTGCTGCCAGTCGCCTAATACGCCTAGCCGTTGAAACTCTTCCCGCTGAATCGAGACATATTTTTCTGCATATTCCTTACAGAGCTTGCGGATCGCAAGGGCATCTAAGTCCCGCTTCTTGTCGCCCAGTTCCTTCAACACCTGATGTTCGATCGGCAAACCGTGGCAATCCCAGCCCGGCACGTAGGGAACTTGATAGCCCGACATCGTCTTCGACTTGATGATGATGTCTTTCAGGATCTTGTTCAGCGCGTGGCCGATGTGGATCCGCCCGTTCGCGTATGGCGGGCCGTCGTGGAGCACATAGCGCGGGAAGCCCTGGCGGGACTCCTGAATACGTTCGTACAGCTTTTCCTGCGTCCATCGGGCGAGCATCTCGGGCTCCCGCTGCGGCAGGTTCGCCTTCATCGGGAAGTCGGTCTTGGGCAAGTTGAGGGTCGATTTATAGTCCATAGGATGATCTATCTGAGGAACAAAAGCGTCATGAAGTGCGCGTAAAAAGAGGACTATACCGAAACGAGGCCAGAGGAACCAGTGGTTTGTTAGTACCTGAGCCGCCTAGCAGTGCGTTGACAAACCTCACACCACATTCAGGAAAGGATTAGAGCGCAAGGTGAGCGGTCGGATCTGGATGCCACGCAGGCTGTTCAGAAAGGCCGTCCAGCAAGGCCGCAGCGAGCGAAGAGGCGAATCGTACTCGGTGCCGTACGGTGAGCCTCTGAGCGAAGCGAGAACGCCGCTGGCGGCCTTTCTCAACAGCCTGCTAGCTGAGGGCCATCATGCGGTCCAACGCCACCTTCGCCATCTGCTTTTCGTCATCCGGGACCACGATCCGGTTCACGACATGGCCATCGGCAAGGTTTTCCAGCGCCCAGCAGAGGTGTGGGGCGTCGATCCGGTACATGGTCGCGCATTGGCAGACGGTTGAGGAGAGGAAGAACACCTTCTTGTCGGTCTGCTCGTGTTTCAGGCGATTGACGAGGTTCAACTCCGTCCCGACCGCCCAGGTGGTGCCCGCCGGCGCCGCGGTGATGGTGCGAATGATGTACTCCGTCGAACCGACCAGGTCGGCCTTGTTCACCACATCCTCATGGCATTCGGGATGGACGATGACCTTCACGTCCGGGTACTGCTTGCGGAAATAGTCCACGTGCGACGGCTGGAACATCTGGTGGACGCTGCAATGGCCCTTCCAGAGGATCAACTTGGCCCGCTGGATCGCCTCCACGGAATTACCGCCGCGCGGCATGTGGGGATCCCAGACAATCATCTGCTCGCGGGGGATGCCCATCTTGTTGGCCGTATTACGCCCCAGGTGTTCATCGGGGAAAAACAGGATCTTCTCGCGTCGCGCCCAGCTCCATTCGATGACCTTCCGCGCATTGGACGAGGTACAGGTCAGCCCGCCATGTTCGCCGCAAAACGCCTTCAGGATCGCGGCGGAGTTCACATAGACCGCCGGCATGACCGTCTCTTCCACCGGCACCACCCGCCCGAGCGCATCCCAGCACTGTTCGACCTGCTCGATCGCCGCCATGTCGGCCATGGAACAGCCTGCCGCCATGTCGGGGAGAATGACCGTTTGATTGGAGCGACTCAACACGTCGGCCGTCTCCGCCATGAAGTGCACGCCGCAAAACACCACATAGGGCCGATCGGAACGTTGCTCGGCCACCTGTGCGAGAATCAGGGAATCGCCCCGGAAATCGGCATGCTGAATCACTTCATCGCGCTGATAATTATGGCCGAGGATCATCACCCGGTCACCCAGCGCCCGTTTGGCCGCGCGGGTCCGTTCAAAGAGTTCTTCGGCAGACAAGGATTGATAGTCGGTAATGGGACGGGGAAGCGTGGCGACCGTTTTCACCTGCAGCCTTTCGGTTGATTGAAAAAACTATACCACGAGGGAACTTACACTGCCTGATTCTACGACACCCCTTCCCGCACAATCAATGAAACCACCGCTGAGAAGAGGGCCTAGGAAGGATTGCAGAGATGGGCCGAAGGGGTCGGGGTAGCAGGCTCTCTTCCTTAGCGAGGTTTCCAATATCCTGGCCGGCGGCGACCGTGCGCAAGGGCCACGACCTGAACGCAGTCATTCACGACCCGGTAGACCAACTGGAAGGGAAACCGATGAAAGAGATACCGGCGAGTTCCGTGCACAAACAGTGGCCACCGTTCCGGAGCAAGAGAGACGGCTTCGATGCCGCGGTCAAGTTCGCCTAGAAACGAATCTGCAGCGGACTGGCTTCGTGCGGCATACCATTGCCGAGCAGCTTGAGCTTCCTCAACAGCGGCGGGATGAAAAACGACGGATAACCCCGGCATCAGAGGCCGAGTATCTTTCGGCGGGCATCGTTCCAGGAAACGAGATGGGGATGGGACGAATCGAGGTCCTTAAGGCGGCAGGCGATTTCCTGCTCCCAATCCGTTTCGGCGTCCGCATCAACGGTCGTGTCCAGGCTGTCCAACAAGGAACCCGCCATGGCCGCGCGGGCTTCGGGCGGAAGCTTCAAGGCTGCTTCTAACAATTTGGTCGCTTCAGATCCCATGTGGGAATTTTAGCAGAAGCAGTGGAAGCAGGAAAGTCTGTCTTACGCACGATGATTGAGCCTGGTCACAAAGTATCCTCATTCCGGATGGGCACGGCTGCATGGGGAAAGAGGAGAGCGCCTGGTCGGCGGAGAGTGGTGCATATCCCCCCCAGCGTGATCAAAAACACGCAACAACGCAGCACGAACAGCCGGCCTCGTCGTGTCATGTATCAGAGAGTCTTAGACATAGGGCATGTGTCCCGATATAATCAGCGTCAATTGGAGCGTGATTGCGCATGCCCATCGGCGCCAGCGATTCGGTGATCGAAACCATCGTGCAACGTCTCGTCACGGCCTTGTCGCCGGAGCGCATCTACCTGTTTGGCTCGCAAGCCAGAGGGGATGCGGGGCCTGACAGCGACTACGATTTCCTTGTCGTCGTGCGCACCTCGACGCTGCCGCGGTATCGCCGCGACCAGACGGCCTTCGACGCCCTCCTCGGCGTCGGGGTGTCGAAAGACGTGCTGGTGCTGACTCGCGATGAGTTTGAACGGCAGCGGACGGTCGTATGCTCGTTGCCGGCCACGGTGGAGCGAGAAGGGCTGCTGCTCTATGCAGCCTGACACGGCTGCGGCCGTTCAAGGCTGGCTCAGCAAAGCCGCCAACGACCTGCGAGGCGCCCACATCGACCTGGACGCGGATCCCCGCTGATCGAAGATGCCCTGTTTCATTGTCAGCAAGCGGCGGGAAAATCGTTGAAAGCCTTTCTCCCCAGCCACGATACACCCTTTAAGAAAACCCATGACCTCGACGAGTTGGGACGCGCCTGCCTGGCGCTGGATGCCAGCTTGAGCGAAAGCCTGTTGTCCGTCGCCACACTCACGGTCTTCGCGTGGGAGTTCCGCTACCCCGGAGATGCTCAAGTACCATCCATGCATGAAGTGCGTGAGTATCTCGCCATTGCCAATCGGCTCTATCGAGCGATCCTCTCTCGACTGCCTCAGGCCTGTCATCCGTAATAGATCTATCATCGCCCTCCGTCACACGCCCCCATCAGGGCTGCTCCATTCCAAATCGGCGTGAGCGCCGTGATCGTCGGCGCGCCAACGCCGCCGGTGTTGCGCGTGATCGACAGCAGATTGCCGACGGCGTCGTAGGTATACGTCGCGACATTCCCCGACCCGTCGATGACTTGAGAGAGCCGGCCCAGGTCGTTGTAGATATACTGCGCCTGGTCGGCGACCGTCAGCGTCGGCGCTAACACACAGAGCATCGGTACACAGGCCACAACCGTGAGGATTTTTGAGAACGTCATCTGCTTCATCAACGATCTTTCATCACCGATGACAACTCACTCGTACGTCCATTTCATAGCCACATTCCGCTCACGCATCCCGCCAGAAAAATAGCCTGTCCCCTTTTCACTCTTTGGAACGGCCGCTGGTTCGGGCGTTGGTCACAGCGGCACGGCCCGTCGTGGTCATCAATCCACGGCAGGTACGGAATTTTGCGAAGGCGACCGGCCGCTTGGCCAAGACGGATGGGATTGATGCCCAGGTGCTGGCGCGCTTGGCCGAGGCGGTCAAGCCCGCCGTGCGCCAGGTCCCTGATACCACCGTGCAGGCCCTGGCGGCACTGATGGCCAGACGGCGCCAACTCGTCGAGATGGTGACCGCAGAAAAGACTCGTCTGAGCCGGGCCGTCCGCAGACGGATTCAGGCCCACCTCACTTGGTTGACGGCCGAAGTGGCGCGGGTCGAGGAGGCGTTGGATCAGGCCCTCCAGCAGAGCCCCATCTGGCGGGAGCAAGAAGCCCTGTTGCAGAGTGCGCCGGGCATCGGCCCCGTGGTCACTCGGACAGGCTTCTAGCCGATCTGCCCGAGTTGGGCACCTTGACCCGCAAACAAATTGCCGCGTTGGTCGGAGTCGCCCCGCTGAACCGAGACAGCGGCACCTGGCGGGGCACACGGACGGTGTGGGGTGGACGAGCTCAGGTGCGGGCGGTGTTGTATATGGCCGCTGTGGTGGCTGCCCGCTTCAATCCCGTGATTCGGGCCTTCTATCAGCGCCTGTGCGCCAAAGGCAACGCAAAGAAGGTGGCGCTGACCGCTTGTATGCGCAAGGTGCTCACGATCCTCAATGCGATGCTGAAAAGTGGGACACCGTGGCGAGGGACCGTCGTTCAACACGCTTGACACTCAAGACAGTTGCTGACCCCGTTTATTTCCCCGATGCGATCCTGAAGCCATCGCTCGTCCAGCTCGGGATGATCTTTCAACCAGATGCGTTCGGGCTTCGAGTACTTCAAAGAGGTCATGCCGTTCTCCGTCGCTCCTCAGGCCGCCTAACGACCTGCGGTTGAGCGGCTGGCAACCACCGGCGCTTGCATGAAGGAGCCCGGTTGCTCGCCGATCCGCTCGAACCGCTGGTTAGAGCGCGCCATTGGGTTTGGAACCCGACTCCGGGCCAGCCGGAATAGCGCCTAGTTGCTGCATCATCCCCATCGTATCCATGAGGATGCGGGTCGACTTGACCTTCTGGCCCTCGAACCGATCAATGGCCATTCCCCAGATCCGGATGACACGGTTGGTAGCGGGAATGCCCAGGAACTCGCCCTGATGCGTGCCTGACCAAATAAAGCGGGTGAGGACCTTGTTGCCCTCCGCAATCTGTTCCTCGACGCTCCATTTCGAATCGGGAAAGGCGCTTCGAATTCGGGTAAGCGTCTCTTTCAGTCCGTGGAGCCAAGGGCCCTGACCGGGGAACGGGACTTCTTCCACCATGTCCGCGTGGAAATAGTCGCCCGTTGCGTCGATCTCACCTGCGGTAAGAACCTTGTCGAGAAACTCTCTGATACGAGCTTTGTTGTCTTCAGACATAGCACCTCCAATGGTGAGATATGAGATCAGCGCTCTAACGTAAAGTTGTGGGGCGCGCCGCTTTTGGTGCGTCCCTCTCGAACGCCATGTTGGACAATGCCCTCTCAGAGGGTCGCATACGTGATCGGTACTCCTGGGTTTAGTCGTCATGCCCCAGAGTAATGATGACATTTCCCTTCTTGCGCCCGGTGTCAACGTGGCGGTGAGCCTCGGCGATCTGCTCGAACGGATAGCGCCGATCAATGACAGGTTTGAATTCTCCCGCCTCCGCCAGCCCCGCGAGAAAACGCAAATCTTCAACGCGCACGGCGGCTGGCCCGGCGATGACTTTCTTGCTGCTCGTCATCGACACCCATGGAATCTGAAGCATGTCTGGCAGCCCAGCTAAAACCATAAGAAGGCGTCCTCCTTCTTTCAACGAAGTTTTGCTACGGGAGAACGGGGCCGTGCCGACGGTATCGACAATGACATCATAGGTTTCGCCATTCTGCGTGAAGTCTTCTTGGGTGTAGTCGATGACATGACTGGCACCCAGAGATTTCACTAGCTCCACGTTGGCGGTACTGCAAACCCCAGTGACAATTGCCCCGAAATGCTTGGCAAGCTGCACCGCCGCTGTGCCAACCGCTCCGGAAGCACCATTGACGAGCACTCTTTCCCCGCTCTTAAGTTTTCCTCTTCTGAGGAAATCCAACGCCGTTGTTCCGCCAAAAGACAGTGCTGCGGCTTCTTCAAAAGTCAGATTGGATGGTTTTAGTGCCACCACCCCGTCTTCAGCCATGCATTTGTACTCCGCATGACAACCCATGGAGGCATCGCTGAACGCAAAAACGGGGTCACCGACTTTGAATTTGCTTACGGCTTTGCCGACCGATTCAATTACCCCGGCCAACTCCGACCCTAGTATGGGTTGCTTTGGTCGTGAAACTCCAAATACCAAACGCATGATGATTCCGAAGCCGACAGGCACATTGAGACTTCGCACCCTCCAGTCCCCGGATGTTACTGTTGTCGCATGTGTTTTTATCAGGACTTCATTGTTCTTGGGCGTAGGCTTTTCGACCTCCTTCAATTGAAGAACGTCGGGTGACCCATATCTTTCATACACAATTGCTTTCATGCGTTATCGCCCTCGAAGATTGCTTTGATCCGCAATCTTTCGCGTTGTCTAACGTGCGCGTTGAGCCGCGGCGCGCTCGTTCGTTAGATCTTTCACAAGATGATACCGGCGCCGTCGGCTCCAACGCGGTGTTAGACCGCTGCCCGACTCCTCAAAAGTTACCCGACTTCAGATTGCGCCGGAGCTCATGGCCTGCTTCGGTGGAACCGACAATCTCGGTTACGACGCCAATAACCCGACGCGTGTCGTAGTAGCCGACCCGTAAGATGGGCAACCGGAAGCTCTGAATCTGGGGATAGCCCGAGGACTCCAGGTGAGTGGCCGCGGCATCATAGTCCGCATCGTCCAGCCAGTACGCCACGTGCTGAACGGCGTCACCATGTCGATCAAGTGACTCCTGGTACATGCTGGCCCCCGAGACAGGCTGGATCAGTTCGATCTGGGTGTCTCCTGCGTAGGCGATGTGAAGGTTGCAGACCCAGTTCCCGGGCTTCCCGAGATACGTGCCCTCGGTGTCCTTTGCGGCGAGGTTGTCCATGTGCATGAAGCGGCTGATTCCCATCGTTTCAACGAAGAACTTCTCGGCGGCCGCAAGGTCTCGGACGACCCAGGCAACTTGGCAGAACGCTGGAGCAATCACTGGCTTTGTCATGTTTGGACTCCTGTGGTTTCTGTGCGTACCGAAGCGGTCTAACGTTCGCGATGAGCCGCGCTATCTTCTGGCGTCGGTCTCCATCGCCTTGTTAGACATGGTCTCTCTCGGACACGCCCGCATCATGACGAGTTGCCAGCGCGGAGGAGGTCCACCACGGCATCAACGACTTGCTTTAACGATTGCGACTTCAGTGTGGCAACTTCCGAGACGATGAGATCTCGATTAGCGGTGAAGAGTTTGCCGGGGCGGGCATAGCTCACGACTCGCAGCGACCCCGCAGCAAAGCTGGTGTCCTCTAGCTTGATTGCCCGGCTGTCGCCGTAGGGCTTGCTTGTCACCTGGCACAGAACCCAGTCGCCCCGGCCAGCATCAGCAAGCACCACAGCCGGACGCAGTTTGGTCTGCGACAAGTCAGAAAAGGGAAAGCGAACGAGAACTACTGCACCTGCTGAAGGTGCGACCATGCTTTGTCCTCTTCCGGTCGGTTCCAGTCTTCGGCAAGTGCCGCTTCGCTGAGCAGCGCACTTTCGGGTACCCCGGCCACTGGATGTTCCTCCAAGATCGTGACAAGTGCTCGCCGGGCGGCAGGAAGATGGACGGGCTCTAGCAGCCGCACATTACCGTGCTCATCAATCACAGCTTCGACCGTTCGGATCATCGTTTCCCCCCTTTCCTCTGAGTATACATAAAGTCGGCCATGCCTGACTAACAGAGTCCGCGGCTGAGTGGCGAGCCGGAGGCCCGTCGATTCGAGCCGCGCGGTCGGCTGCCGCAGGCGGCTGGAATGCACGGCCAGACGCGGACTCTGTTCAGCCGACCGCTCATCACTATCCCTCCATCCCACATCGAGCAGGCACGGCCCCCTTCAACCCCGTCAGCACCCCCTCCGCCGCCTGCGGTCGGCTGAACGCCAGAATTCAGTGGCGAGCGAACGGCAAGCGAAGCGCCGACGTAGCGAATCCGCTGGAATGACGGGTTAGGCGTCATGGTCATCGGCGCACTAGCTTCGGACAAGTCGCTGCATCGCAAATGACGCCAGATACAACGATGCGGCAGGAACGATGCCGAAAACAAAGATCATCACACCGTCAACGTCACTTGCGCCAGCCGACATCACTGCAAACCCGACCAGATGAATAATGGCAGCAATTGTCAAGGCGCGTTTCCGAGTAAGCGTTCGAACCCAATAGTGAACGGGTAACCTCAGCAGCAGCACGGCATTCAGCACGAAAACCAGAGTGCCGAGAACTGTAGGCGTACCAATCTCCTGCATGAACATGCTGGCGATCATGACAAAGAGTGCAACGGCGCCAGCAAAAAAGGCGTACATGCTGGACAACACTGCGTAGAGTTTTCCACCTGGCTCGTCCGGAGGCCACTTGCCGCCAAGCGCGGTAATGATAGAGCCTGTCAGATCCCAAACGTCAGCATTGAGTCGGCTCGTCCTCACGTCTACCGCGTTCATTCTCACCAAGGGGCGCAAGTCCTCCGGCAAGCTCTCTACAGCGGGCATGTTGGCACCGTCCAACAGGACTGGGATGACTTTGACGCCCCGCCGAATCGCGGTTGCAACCTCCACCCGCACCCAATCCTGTGGGTCATGAATGCGTGCTTTACCGGCGCGGTCTTCGCCGGCCCACCTCTTCCCAATCAATGCAAGCAGCACCTCACACTGATCAACTGTCGACTCCAGCTTCTTAACGAAGTCGGCACCCGGTGCAATCCCTAGTACATCCATGAAAACATGGTTCTTTGGGAGATGTTCAACAACTCGGTCGTAAATGGTATGGGAGAAGCCAGCCGCATCGTCTCGACGGTAGCTAATGAAGACTTTCCCCTTGGTCATATTCCACCCTCGGAAATTGATGTCTAAGAGCCTGTTGCTCAAACCTATGATCGAACCCGCTGGTAAGCAGAAATGGATTCG
>ERZ1292630.38-Hain-H41-02um-R3-38-length-159852-cov-6_pt1 | contig 68212 bp, 61 predicted proteins | sample MGYA00564408_ERZ1292630 | MGnify/ENA primary metagenome ERZ1292630 (study PRJEB36523, sample SAMEA6512641) | groundwater metagenome | collected 2019-01-08 | study: AquaDiva: Metagenomics assemblies of 32 groundwater samples
CTCTGATTGATCGTTTTGCCACGCTGGGCTTTCGTCGCGTGGAGGCCACCTCGTACTCCAACCCCAAGGTGATTCCCCAGTTCGGTGACGCCAGCGAAGTCTTGCGGACCTTGCCGCGGCGAACCGACGTTTTCTACAAGGCCACATGTGCCAATGTGCGGGCCGTTGAGCGCGCCCTGGCAGACAAGACCCAAGGTCATGGCGCCAACGAGATCAGTTTGCTGGTTTCAGCAACGGATACACATTCGCTCAAGAACCTGGCCCGTTCCAGGGAGGAGCAGTGGCGCAACATCGCCGACATGGTGGTTGCAGGCACGGGCCACTTTCGACTGGTGGGCACCATTTCCATGGCCTTCGGTTGTCCGTTCGAAGGACGGGTGTCTGAGGCTTCGGTCTTGCGGGACGTTGATCGGTTTCTGGAGCTGGGGGTAGATCTCGTCACGCTGGGAGATACCACCGGAGTCGCGACACCCGTCAGCATCAAGAGACTTTTTAGAGACATGCTGTCAAACCGCTCTGGTGTCACGGCCATTGCACATCTTCACGACACCCGAGGCACAGCCCTGGCAAACAGTGTAGCTGCGCTGGAAGCAGGAGTCCGTTACTTCGACTGTGCGTTTGGTGGCGTCGGCGGCCACCCGGTCAAGGTGAAGTACGGTGGAGGCTACACGGGCAACGTTTGCACGGAAGACCTGGTCGATTTGTTCGAGTCGATGGGGGTGCACACCGGAATCGACAGGGCGGCACTGCTTGAAACAGCCCTGGCATGTGAAGACGCGTTGGGACGCGAACTGCAGGGACGCGTTACGCGAAGTGGGCTGAATCCATTGTTCGCCGAAGCAGGGACGGTATGACAGAAGCACCGCCCCCACAACGCCGCCCCTTGGAGACAGCGCCATTCACGGACTGGATGGAAGTTCACGAGGTGAAGGGAGATGGACGGCAGTTCTGTCTGCAGGTCAGGCAACGAAAGGAGCTGTGCAACCGCCATGGCGTCGTGCATGGAGGTGCTGTGGCCACCTTGCTGGACAGCGCCATGGCCCGCGCGGCCAGGTCGATGTCAGGCGTCGGTGAAATCGCAGGAACGGTTGACATTCAAGTTCAGTTTCTGCAGCCAGCGTCGGGATTGCTGACGGCCATCGGGCACGTTGAACACGCATCGAAGTCCCTCGCGTTTTGTCGTGGAGAAGTCCGCAACGAGGCGGGCGAGGCTGTCGCATTGGCCAGCGCGACCATGAAGCTGCGCCGGGCGTTCTCCTCTGCTGGCCATCAGGGCTGAATGCCTTCGGCGACATGGCTGCCTTGCTCCCATGACCACAGCAAGTTTCAACAAACTCAATGGCACAATGTTATTGTGGACAAAATAAACTTATCCTCTCGAGAAAAACCGGGCAAACGCGCGCAGAAGCCGATGATCATCACGGATCTTCTTTCTTCACGACTGCATACCTTGGCGGCGCTCTCTGCAGCGAGCACGTCTCTCCGGGTGGAGCGCAAATTTTCTTTGACACTGCTTGAATGGCGTTCACTGGGGCAATTGGCAGCTTTTGCACCGTTGTCGCTGAAGGATCTGGCCCATCGAGCGGGCATGGACAAGAGCTATGCGAGCCGCACAGTGTCAGGTCTCATTGAGCGGGGATTCATCGCCAGCGAGCGCAACGATGCGGACGCGCGGGGCGTCATGTTGACGTTGACGGCGAAAGGTCAAGCACTGTATCAACAAGTGATTGTGGATGCTGAGGCGCGCAATGAACGGCTGCTGCGACCGCTCAGCAAAGAGGATCGTCAGCGGTTGATGACCAGTCTCACGGCCCTGACGGAAAGGGCACGACAAGTTCTTGATGAGGAGCGGCTGATTCAGGCTGGAAAGCTCAGCGATGCAGATGTCGAACCCGTGCTCGAAGTGCCTTTGTCTGCCCGTGACGTAGAAGCACAGATCGATATCGTTGAACTGCGTGGCTTGATAGATCGCCTTGGTCAGATTGTTCGCCCCTTTGGTTGAGGATCGGTTCGAGTTCCAGTGAAGCGCACTTTGGAGCCGCTGCAACTCCAATTTGGTGGTTGAGCCCCGCGAATGATCAATGTTGCGGGCGCTGATTGCACGACATGGTCGACGAACGGTCATTCCCAAACTGGACCTGTCATTCGGCTGAAAAGCGCAATTGGCATCCGCTAGGTTTTGAGTGGGGATCGTCACTTTTCGACTGACGAGCATCAGTGATGCTGTTGGAATGGTGTTGCCACTGGTGGAGGCGGCTCCCCACCTGCCACTGGTGGAGGCGGCTCCCCACCTTCTGGTGTGCCATCAAGTCATGTTGAAATCTCGCGAGCCACGTCTTCCCCTATTCTTCAGCCCTCAAGAGGATAGCTTTGTGAACCGCGCACCACTGTGAGTCCATGGAACGGCTGCCTCCGTTCGCGTCGAAGGGCAGCAACGATTCGGCACAGGAAGTTCAGGAGAGGGTGTGCAGAAAGACCCAATCTGGGTCCTTAGAAAAATTGCAACTTCAATGACGTTCCGCAACTGTGGAATGTGCCGCTCAGCGCTTGAGCGGTGCCTCCACCCCGGACATCGCCATCACGGCTGGCGGCAGTCGCGCTCCCTGGATGTTGATGGCCACCACATCGGCATTGAGTTGCTTCAGTTCGTCTGCGGTGAAGGTGATGGATGCCGCGCCCAGGTTTTCTTCCATGTGGGCGATCTGGGTGGTGCCGGGGATGGGCACGATCCAGGGCTTTTGCGCCATCAGCCAGGCCAGGGCCAGTTGCGCCGGCGTGGCGTTCTTGCGTTCGGCCCAGTTTTTGACCACGTTGACCAGGGCCATGTTGGCCGGGAGGGCCTCGGGTGCAAAGCGCGGCACGACGGCGCGGAAGTCCAGCACCGGGGCCGAGGCAAAGCGTGCTTCGGCCTTGACCGCGCCGGTGAGAAAACCCATGCCCAGCGGGCTCCAGCAGACAAAGCCAATGCCCAGCTCCTCGCAGAGGGGCAGCACTTGCGCCTCGGGTCCGCGCCACAGCATGGAATATTCGTTCTGAATCACGGTCAAGGGCTGGACCGCATGGGCGCGGCGTATCGTCTGCACGCCGGGTTCGGACAAACCCCAGTGCAGCACCTTGCCCTGGGCCATCAGGTCTTTGACGGCGCCGGCCACATCCTCAATGGGCACGGCAGGATCGACCCGGTGCTGAATCAACACGTCGATGCGGTCGGTGCGCAGGCGGCGCAACTGCGCCTCTACCACTTGGTTGATGTGTGCAGGGCGGCTGTTGAGCCCGCCCAGGCGTTTGCCGGTTTGCTGGTCCAGGTCCATGCCGAATTTGGTTTCCAGCACGACCTTGTTGCGAATGCCTTGCAGCGCCTCGCCCACGATGTCTTCGGAGAGAAACGGGCCATACACCTCGGCGGTGTCGATGAAGTTGACCCCCAGGTCCACGGCGCGCTGAATCAGCCGCACCGCGGCCGGGCGATCGAAGCTGCTGCTGTAGGAATCGGCCACCACGCCGGGCGTGGCACCCGGGCGCCACTGGCAACCCAGGCCGACCGGGAAGACCTCCAATGTCCCCAGCTTGCGGCGCTGTCCTGCGGTGAGCTGGCGGATCGCCGCCTCGCCCTGGGCAGCGCTTGGCGTCGGGCTGGCGCAGGCCGACAGCAGCCAGGGCGCGATACCCAGACTGGCAGCGGTGGCCAGCAGCTGGCGGCGCTGCAGACCTGAGCTTGCAGGGGAGGTGCGGGTGTCTTGCTGGGTCATGGTGTTTTCTCCGGGGGTGGAAATAGAAACGAAGTAGCTGGTGCTGCGGGTAGCGGTGCTCAGGCCGGGAGGCGGCGCTCGCTCATCCACTGCACCATGGCCGGGTCGCGGTGCGAGAAGAAGCTGCTGGTATTCGTGTCCAGGGTGGCGATGCGCGCCATGTCGTCGGCATCGAGTGCGAAGTCAAACACGGCCAGGTTCTCCACCATGCGTTCCTTGCGCACCGTCTTGGCCAGCGTGGCCACGCCGCGCTGGATGAGCCAGCGCAGCACCACCTGGCCGACCGACTTGCCGTAGCGCGCGCCGATCGACACCAGCACCTCGTTCTGGAACAGGTTGTTGCGGCCTTCGGCAAACGGCGCCCAGGCCTGCGCCTGCACCTTGATGCCTTGCATGAAAGGCACGCTCTCCAGTTGCTGCTGAAAGGGGTTCACCTCCACCTGGTTGACGGCCGGGGTGATCTCATTGAAAACCTTGATGTCCATCAGCCGGTCCGGATGAAAATTGCTCACGCCAATGGCGCGCAGCTTGCCCTCTTTGTGCGCTTGTTCCATGGCGCGCCAGGCGCCGTGCACATCGCCAAAGGGCTGGTGGATCAGGTACAGGTCCAGGTAGTCAAGTTGCAAGCGCTGCAGCGATTTATCAATGGCCTGTTGCGTGCGCTCAAAGCCGGCGTCTTGCACCCACAGCTTGGTGGTGACAAACAGTTCCTCGCGGGGCACACCGGCCTGGCGCAAGCCCTTGCCCACGGCCTCCTCATTCATATAAGCGGCGGCAGTGTCGATCAGGCGGTAGCCGCTCTGGATGGCGTCGATGACGCTGCGCTCGCACTCCTGTGCGTCCGGGATCTGAAAGACACCAAAGCCGAGGAGCGGCATCTGGGCGCCGGTGTTCAAGGTGACATGTTCCATGGGGGGCCTTATGGGTTGGTATAGCCCAGACTGTAAGCAGTCAACTGCCATCTGAATAGCTGCAAAACCATTGTTGGATTGGCATCTGAAAAGGGATAATCGGCAGGAGGAGATTCCCCGCTATGGCCATCAATGAATTGCGTTCCGTGTCCACCTTCATCAAGGCGGCCGAGCTGGGCAGCCTGCGCAAGGCCGCAGAGGACCTGGGCATCAGCCCTCAGGCCGCCAGCAAGGCGCTGGCGCAGCTGGAAAAACACCTGGCGGTGCGGCTGTTCCACCGCACCACCCGCGTCATGTCCCTGACGGACGCCGGCCAACGTCTGCTCGAAGAGGTGCAACCGGCCCTGCTGGGGGTGCAGCGCGCGCTGGCAAAGGCCAGGACCACCAGTGACGAAATTGCCGGTCCGCTGCGCATCGCCGGGCCGCGCACCACGTTTCAACCCATTCTCTGGTCGCTGATTGAGGAGTTTTGCGATCGCTATCCCGGCATCCAGCCCGATGTGCTGCTGGAAGACCGGGTGGGCAACTGGGTGGAGGACCGGGTCGATGTGGGCTTTCGCCTGGGGCCTTCAGCGGATGAGGGCGTGATTGCGCGTCGGTTGTTTCCGCTGCAACTGGTGATCTGTGGCGCACCGGCTTATTTCGAACGCCATGGCGTGCCGGAATCGCTATCGGCGCTTTCTGGTCACCGCTGCAGCGTGTTTCGCCATCCGGCCACCGGTCGGATTGCGCCCTGGCATGTGATGTTGGACGGGCAGCTGGTGGAACAGCCGGTGGTGCCGGCCATCATCAGCAACGACGAGGTGCTGGAGTTGCATGCGGTGGTGGCAGGCAAGGTGCTGGGGCAGCTGGCCGGCGCCACGGCCGCACCCTACATCCGCACTGGCCAGTTGCTGCCCATTCTGCTGGACCACATGCCCGATATCGCCAGTTACTTTGTCTACTTTGGCAGCCGCAAAGCGCAGCCGGCACGGGCCCGCGCCTTTGTCGACCTGGCGGTCGAACGCTTGACGAATTGCCCGCAGTACACGCTGAGCAGCAAAGAGCTTTCCCGCGCAAAGAGCCAGCTACCCAGCTTGATTCGCTCGCGTACATCCACACATGGCAAACAAGGCACGAAATCTCAATAGATTGCGGTCATCGGCGCTGACACCCTGGGCGAGCGACGGGTCAAGAATGTTGTAAGCGTCCGCGCCATGCCGTTGTCTCCACCGAATATTGGGGCCGTCTTTTGGTGGTCGTGCAGATGGTCTCAGAAGTAAGCCTTCTCGAGAATTTCAGGCCGGGCTTTCAACTCGCTGGCCAGGCCCGAATACTGAACCTTTCCTGTTCTCATCACCGTGACCGAAGTGGCAACCGATAACGCGACCTCGGTGAATTGTTCGACCAGCAAGACACCGGTCCCTTTTTCCAAAAGAAGTGCAAGGGTTTTGACCAAGCGTTTGACGATCAGTGGTGCCAGGCCGAGTGACATTTCATCGATCAACAGGTAGCGCGGTTGCGCCATCAGCGCGTGACCGATGGCAAGCATCTGCTGCTGTCCACCTGACATGGTGCCGGCCAACTGCCGTTTGCGTTCCGCCAGTTCGGGAAATAACGCATAAGTTTCGCGCATTGTGCGGTCAAGTTCAGCTCCACTGAGCATCGAACCCGCCACGCGAAGGTTGTCATGGACCGAGAGTCGTGACAAGACCCTGTGACCTTCTGGCACGGCGGCCACACCGGCGAGTCGAACGGCATCGGGCGTGCAACCGTGAATGGAGCGTCCGTCCACCGTGACCGTTCCTCGAGCGATGGGCAACATACCGGCGATGGCCAAGACAAGCTCGGATTTGCCGGCACCATTTGCACCGAGCACGGCCGTCACTTTTCCTGGATCGACCGTGACCGATGCGCCCCTGACCAGTTCCCTGCCGCTGCTGAAAACGGAAATGTCTTCCACCACAAGTGCCATCAGTTCACCTCTTCCATTCCCAGATACGCCGCTTGGACATTGGGGTCTTCCAACACCGTCTGCGTCGGGCCTAACGCAATACGCCGGCCAAAGTCGAGCACCAGCGTTTGTTCGCAAATGCGGGAGATCAAGTCCACGTCGTGGTCAATCAACAAGGTTGAGGCCCCCGTGAGCGGGTGTATTTTCAAAATCAGGTCGCCGAGATGCTGGGTTTCTTCCTGGGTGAGACCACCAGCAGGTTCATCCAGCATGACGATCTTCGGGCTGCCAACGAGGCATCGCGCCACATCGGTGAGTCGACGCTCATAGGTGTTCAAAGTAGCAGCCAAAGTATGGGCGCGACCTTCCAGTCCACAGACACGCAGAGCATTCTCGGCATCGGCCCTTTTTTGGCTAGAGCTTCCTGGCAGCGTGTCGAGCATCACGCGCAGGTTGTCGATCACGCTCAGGTCATCCGCGATTTGTTCACGCTGAAATGATCGCCTCAAACCCCAGCGGGCACGCTGGTGTGGCGATAGACGCGAAATAACTTCGCCGTTGTAGAGAATGCTTCCTGCGGCCGGCAAAAAACCGGAGACCACATTCATGGTGGTGGTCTTGCCGGCACCATTCGGTCCAATGATGCCGGAGACGGGGGCGGTGAACACGGCGGAGACCGCGTCCAACGCCGTCACACCTCCGAAACGCACCGTCAGGTCTTTGAGTTCAATCACGACTTTTGCCCTCCGCGCCCGCGCAGCAATCCGTGTATTTGCCCGGCAATGCCATCGGGGGCCGTCATCAAGGCATGCAATAGTGCGGCACCAAAGAAGACCAACGTCAGGTCCGCATCCCAGCCCCAGTTATTGAACAAACCTGGCAGCACACGGTAGAGCACCCCAGCAAGCACGGCACCGAGCCAGAAACGTGCGCCCCCCACCACCGCCAGCGCAAAGAGCATGATGGACTCCGATGCTCGAAAGGTGGCTGGATCGAGCAGGCCCAATGCACCCGCCAGCAAACCGCCTGCCGTTCCGGCGAGCAGTCCTGACAGGCCAAAGGCCCAAGCTTTGTAATACACCACGCTGACGCCTGAGGACATTGCAGCGGCTTCAGAGCGGCGAATCATGGCCCAGGCACGCCCGGGTGCCGATTGACGGTGCCACTCGATCACCGCGAAACCCAGTACCAACATACCGATGACATAGCGCAAGTAATCGGCATCGCTCTGGGCCAGCAGAGGACGCCTAAATGGTGCAGCCACTGACGGCAGCACACCCCAGAAACCCTCACCTCCGTTGGGAAATCGAAAGGTAGAAAAGACGATTTCCAGTCCACTGGCGGCCATCAGGGTGATGAGTGCCAGGTACAGCCCACGCATACGCAAAGCGGGCAGCGCGAGTACCCAACCAAACACGGTTGTGACCGCAGCAGCAATGGCCAGATTGATTTCAAATGGCCAGTCAAATCCGTGGTTGAGACGCAGCACCACCCAACCGCCCACGCCCATCAAACCCACTTGGGCCAGCGAGACCATGCCTAGCCGGGCATACATGAACCCGGCCCCAGCCGCAGCGATTGAAAAGCACACAGCTGACGTCAATATTTTGATCCACTGCCCACCGAGAATCATGGGAAGAAACGCCATGATCGCCGCCGCGGCCATCAACAGCATGGCGGTGCCAAACGTCACACGCGGTTTCATTCATCTCTCCCAAAAAGAAGTCGATTCCCGCTTTGTAGAAGAACAAGCATGGCGATGGCAACGACAAACGGTGCCACCGTACGCACCGATTTCAGCCACGGCGACAAGGTGAGCAACGATTCCAGAACCCCGATGAAAAGACCGCCGATCAACACCATGCCGAGACTGTCCAGCCGTCCGCAGATCGCAGCGGCAATAGAGGGAATAACGACAAAGGTGATGATGTTGGGCTCGAGGCGAACCAGGTCGCCGAACATCAAGCCGGTGAAGCCAGCGATGAATCCGGCCATGCCCCAAGCGATGGTCTCTACCTTCAAAATCCGCACACCGATCAGCGATGAAATATGGCGATCGTTGGCCAAAGCGCGCATTTGCAAGCCCATGCGCGTGTGTTCCAGATAGACCCATATGCCGATGACCAGTGCCACTGTGGTGAGGAAAACGATCAGTCGCGTGACCGTCACGCGAAGTCCCAGCAGACGAATCGCCATCTGGTCACTTGGCAAGGTGAAGGATCGAACATCGTCATCCCAGACAAACGATGTTGCACCAAGAACAATCAGCGCAAATCCCAGTGTGGCAACCGCCTTGACCACCGTGTCCCTTGCTGCCAGGTGGGGTGCGATCAAACGCCCATAGAACAACGAAAGGCCAGTGGCAAGCGCCAGACCGGCAACCCATGTCATCGGTTCATACCAACCCCACTGCCCCAGCTGCCACGCCAACATAACGCCTGCAGCCCCCATGGCCCCACTGGCAAAGTTGAGCACGCCGGTCGTGCGGTACAACACCACCAGACCAACGCCGCCCAATGCGTACAACGAACCAACCGCCATCCCGGACACAACAAACAGGCCAATGACGGCAAGCGGTTTGCCCCATGCCACAAGGGTGCACGCCAATCCCATTGCCAAGATAAATGTGGCCTGTTTAGATTTCATAGTTCCTCACAACCGCGGCATGCAGACCTCGTGAGCAAGCCCACCAAGCCGCATGCCGAGGCATTGGGTCAGCGAAGTTTGAGAGATTTTTCAGTGACCATCAACGGTTGGAAATACGGGCCTTCGTATTCATAGCAGCTACGCACCACCTTGAATGCACCGTCTTTCACAACCACCATGGTCCCGGCGTGGTTGGGCATGTGCTGTTTGCTGTCGCCAACGTAGTAAGGGCCGCAGGTCAGGTCAGAGCGATAGCCCGCAATCTTTTTGATGGCCGCGGTCACAGCAGCACGATCATCCAGTTTGGCAGGGTCCATGGCCCGCAAAGTCTGTGTGAAGTATTTTGCTGACAAATAGCCTGACTGGCTAAAAGTGTCGCGTGGACTTTTTGCCTTGGCGTAGGCATTCATCACGCTCCGCCAGTGCTGGTTGTCAGCCCCTTTGCCGTCCAGGGGCGTCAACTCGGCATTGATAAACATCTTGCCGTCCCAGTACTTGCCCAATGCTTTTGGAACCGACTCGTCATAGAGCGGTGTGGACGATGTCCATTGGTATTTGTCTCGCAGATCTTGTTCCTGTGCGGCGCGCAGGAAGGCGATGGCCAGTCCCGCTGGCAGATTCACCAAGATGGCATCTGCGCCGGAGGCCACAGCTTCCAACAAGCCGGCATTCACGTCCGGTGCGCCAGGGTTGAGCAGAACGGAAGATCCCTTCAGCCCTTTGGATGCCATGTATTTCTCCACCGCGCCACATGACCAATTGCCCACGGAGGGAATGGCCAGTCCAATGCAGGAGACGTGTTTGGCCTTCTGTGTCTCAACTGCGTACATGGCAGCCCCAATGGACGAGGCCAGCGGCCCCTGATTGGTCGAGACGATGTTCGAGCTCTCAAAGCATTCGGACACCGCGCAGGCCGAAGCCATGGCCATCACATTTTGTTTTGCATAGAACGGCGCATTGACACTCATCTCAACGAAAGAACCATTGCCCACAAGGGCGATGACCTTCTCGTCTTGCACCAGTTTGGACGCTGCCTGCCCCGCTAACTCCGGATTCCACTGGTCGTTTTCAACCATGTATTGCACCGGACGCCCATGTATGCCGCCGGATGCGTTGACGCAGGCGAAATAGGCCGCAGCCGCATCGGTGGAAGAAGAAAAATCGCCAGGGGCCGCATTGCCATGTATGCCCCCCACCTTGATAGGCTTTCCGGTCGCAGCCTTGCCGTTGGCAGTGCCGCAACTGACTTTGGCTTCACCGGCCGCCATGGCCATACCCGGCAGTGCCAGAAAGGCCAGCGCCGCGATACCTGATTGAATTTGTCTCCGCATTTTGTGCTCCTAGTTGTTGGGGTGTTTGAAAAAATCCGGCTCACCCGCGTCCGGCAATAAACCTTGCGGCGCGCTCCGCAATCATCATGACCGGGGCATTGGTGTTCCCGGAAACCAAGGTGGGCATGATCGATGCGTCCGCGACCCGCAGCCCTTGCGTGCCATAAACCCGCAACTGCTGATCGACCACCGCCATGCGGTCAGATGGCTGACCCATCTTGGCGGTGCCCACTGGATGAAAAACCGTCTTGGCGGTCTGGCGCACATAGTCGCGCAGTCCGGCCTCGTCATTCTCAAGACCCGCTTGAGGCAGCACACGACGCTGAATGATGCGAGCCAGCGAAGGCGCTTCAAGAATTTCAATGGCTTTGCGAACACCCTTGACAAGCACCGTCAAGTCGTCTTCGTGGGTCAGGCTGCCTGCATCGAACAAGGCCGCATCTTTCGAATCAGCAGATCGCAAGCACACCGATCCGCGTGATTTGGGTCTCAGAAAGCAAGGCCCGATGGCAATGCCATGCTCTTGAATCGGCTCCCTGTCGACCCACCCCACCAGAGAAGGCAACACATGGAACTGAAGATCAGGCCGTCCAGCATTGGACACATCGATGAACCCGCCACTCTCGACCACGTTGGAGGCCAGCAGGCCCGTGCGGTACATCAGGTACTGCACCATGTGCATGGCCGCCTTGAGCCCGATGTCTTCCCGGAACATGGAGATGGGATCCCGTGTGACCGCTTGAACCGTTGTTTCCAGGTGATCCTGATAATTCTGGCCAACGCCGGGCAAGTCCGAGACCACCCCAATGCCAAACGACTGGAGATGTTGCGCGTCGCCCACACCCGAAAGCTGCAGCAACCGTGGCGTTTCAATCGCACCAGCACACAAGATCACTTCAGCCTGCGCCTTGATCTGCGTGCCGTTTTCCAATGCCACGCCGACCGCGCGCTGGCCTTCGAACAACACCCGCGCAACCCGCGTGTCGGTCATGATCTCCAAGTTGGAACGCCCTTCGGCCTTGCGCAAAAACGCCTCCGCCGAAGACCAGCGACCACCGTTGTGCGTTGTGGTTTGGTAAAAGCCCGTACCTTCTTGTTGTGCGCCATTGAAGTCTGGGTTGTAGGGGATGCCCGTTTCCTGAGCTGCACGAATGAAGGCACGACTCAGCGGGTGGTGATAGCCCGTCTCAGAGACGTGCAATTCACCTTCGGTCCCGTGAAAACCATCAGACAACTCCATGTTGCTCTCAAGGTCCTTGAACACCGGCAAGACGTCCTGGTAGCTCCAGCCCGGATTGCCGGCACGCTCCCAACTGTTGTAGTCTTCTGCGTGGCCCCGGATGTAGAGCATGGCGTTCACCGACGAACCGCCGCCGATCACCTTGCCCTGAAGCACCACATTGGGTCGCCCGTTGAGCTGGGCTGAAGGCTCGCCAACGTAGGCAACGATGTCCTGCCCCTTTTCAATCACCTTGAAAAAGGTGGCGGGAATCTTGATGTAGCGCGCGTCGTCCCGACGTCCGCCCTCAATAAGGAGCACCTTGTTCTTCGGGTTCTCGCTCAAGCGGGATGCCAACACGCACCCGGAGGAGCCACCACCCACAACGATGTAATCAAACTGTTTCATGGGGTCTTCTCTCAGTTGAAAACGACTTGAATGTCGGTGTATTCGGCAAGGCCTTCCTCGCCAAATTCGACACCGCAGCCGGAGGACTTCACACCGCCGAATGGCGCATTGGGCTGAATGGCCCCGTGCTTGTTGATCCACACAGAACCACACTCCAATCGGCTCGCAATGGCTTTGGCTTTGGCAATGTCTTTGGACCAGACCGACCCACCCAGTCCGTTCGGGCTGTCATTGGCCTGTGCAATGGCATCTTCCAGATCGCTGTATTTGATGATGGGCAGTGCGGGTCCAAACTGTTCTTCGAAGACCAGCGGATCGTCCGCGCCCAAGTCCGCGATCAGCGTCGGTGGGAAGAACAAGCCCTTGCCCGGCTCCCCTCCCAACAACACGCGTCCCCGCTGCTTGCCGGCATCGACCAGGCGCTTGACTTTGTCGAATTGCATCTGGTTGGCAATCGGCCCCAGGATGGAGGTTTCATCCTGACCATCGCCCACAGGAATATTGCGTGCATAGTCGGTGAGCGCACTGCACACATCGTCGTAGACGCTTTCATGCACATACAGACGCTTCATCGCAGCGCAGGTTTGCCCGTTGTTGATAAAGGCGCCCCAGAACAGCCCCTCGGCAATCGCTGCAGGGTCAACGTCGGGCAGAACGATGCCAGCGTCATTCCCTCCGAGCTCCAATGTCAGTCGCTTGACGGTGTCTGCAGCCGAGGCCATCACTTTCTTGCCCGTGTTGATCGATCCGGTGAAAACGATTTTCCGGATGTCAGGGTGCGCCGACATGACGCTGCCGATGCTGGACAGTCGGTCGTCAGAAGTCACCACGTTGACCACACCCGCAGGCAAGACCTCGTTCATGAGTTCCACCAAACGAATCGTCGACAAAGGGGTGAAGGGGGATGGTTTGATGACCACCGTATTGCCCGTGCGCACCGCAGGCAGGATGTGCCAGACGGCAATCATGACAGGCCAGTTCCATGGCGTGATGGATCCCACAACCCCCATGGATTTGCGATGCAATTCAACGCGCCCTTGCTCGTTATCCTGCAGCGTTTTGACAGGCAGCGACAAACTCGCCGTATGTGCGGCCCAGGCCTGTGCGCCGCCCAGCTCAAACCGGGAACCCAGTCCGTTCAGCGGCTTTCCCTGCTCCTGGGTCAACAGCTGCGCGAGTTCTTCCGCATGCTCGCCAATCTTCTGGGCAATGTCCGAGCATGCCTTGGCACGATCCGCATCCGATTGCCTGGACCAGCCTTCATACGCCTTGGCTGCCGCTGCAACAGCGCGATCCAGATCGGCTGCACTCGCGTTGGGGGCCTTGCCAACCAACTCTCCCGTTGAGGGGTTGGTCACCTCAAATTCAGACGCAGCGCGCACATGCTCGCCACCAATGATCATCGCAAATTCAGTCATGTCTCCTCCAGTGGTACCTTGTTTTGGTGAGCGATGGTAGGGCTGGGGAATCACTTGGGTCTTGGACTGGTGCGACATGCGAATTGGACAGTTGCGACACCGCTGCACCTGGCTTGGCACAGTGCAAAACGGACGCGGGTTTCCACCAATGTCAATCCTTCCGCGCTCAATCGGAGAATCAAGCATGCTCACAAAAATCCCCGAATCCCGACTTCCCGTTGACCAATTCCAAAGTGATCTGCGATCCATCTGCGGATCATTCCAGGTACACCCTGTCGCGGGGCAGTCCACATTGCGTGGCGGAATCGGCACCGAAGATCGTTGTGGATTTCAGTTTGCCCATGTTGCAAAAAATCTCCAGAGCATTCGCCGCACCAAACGCAATGTCGTCCAGGATGACGCAGAACATTTTTTCCTGATTCTTCAGGAAGAAGGCCGCGCTCTGATGAGTCAGCGCGACACGGCCAGCCTGTTGCGGCCTGGCGATTTCATATTGATTGACAGCACGGAACCCTCCGAGTTCACTTTTTTCGGCGACTACAGCCGACAGTTGTCGGTACACCTGCCACGTACCGAACTGCATCAGCGGTTTGGCGACGTGTTGCGCGGGGGGCTGTTTCTGCCCAGAACCGATCACACCGCGCAAGCCATTTGCGCGGTGCTGGCCAAAGCATTCGAACCCGGCAGCAATCAGAGTCAGTCCAACTACCTTGGGGAAGCCATGTACGGACTGCTTGGCGCGATGCTGTACGCCAGCGGGGAGGGAACGAATTCCAGGCACATCGATGCCGAAGTAGGTAGCGCGCAGTTGCTGGAGCGTGCCTTGAATTATTTCGAGACCAAATTTCTGGACAGCAACCTGTCCATCAGCCAGATGGCCGCTGACCTCAATGTGTCCAGTCGACAATTGCAGCGGGCTTTTCTCGCCATGAATACAACCCCCACCGACTACTTGGTGCAAAAGAGACTGGCAATGGCCTGTCAGTCCCTGAAGTGCCGACAATCAGCGATGAGCAGACCACTCATCTCCACAATTGCCTACAACTGTGGCTTTAACGATTTGTCGTATTTCAACCGACTGTTTCGCAACACTTTCGGGTGTACGCCAGGTCAATACGCATCCTCAATGGAAATCGAAGTCAGCTGACTCTTCAAGCGGTTTCAATACACCCGAGGCGAGGGCTCGATATCGCTGCCATGCATGGCAGGTGATATGCCTAAAGCGGACAGTCTTTAAGACCACTCCAGGGTGGCGACACGGGCTGCTTCCAGAAGTTCATCACGACTCATCTGCCAATAAATCCGGCCACGGCGCAGGAAAACGTGGCGAATCAGTCGGCCCCCGCGAGCCGCCACTCGCTTGGCGAACGCATCCATCTCGGTTTGCTCAAAGCGACTGTTGCCAGTCGTGAACAGCACGATTTCTTTGCCTGTCAGGTCGGTCTGCTCGACGTAGGCCCAAAGAGGTGTTGCAGGCCGGAACAGCCAGGTCGGTGACACCAGATAGACGCGTTCAACGGGCTGCAGGTCGATTGGCTCCGCTTCAATGGTTGGTAGAGCGTTAGCTCTCGCATCTGCCAGCGCTTTGCCTTGCCCTGAAAAACTCAATGGATAGTCCGCAGTAATCTGCGCAATCGGCGCATTGAACAACCGGGCAATCTCGCGGGCCACCGCCTCAGAATGACCGGAACGCGAGTAATACACAACGGCCGCTTGGCGGCTCGGCGCACCCGTCGGGGCGTATTCCGGGCTTGGCACATAGCGTTGGTCCTTTGCCGCCATGGCAACAAAAGCGCTGACGCCCAGCGCAACAGGCAGCAATGCAAAAAGAGTCATGCTTTGGCGTCTGTTCATGGTTGGCATGGAGGGGCTGATAGGCCGTGCAACAGCGGTTTCACTCACGCCTCTTCGTGCGCCAGAGACGTCGACAGTTCACGGTGCGCGGCCGCTTGAGCCTGCAGCGCTTGGGCCTTCGCCTCCAACACACCCACCGCATCCGCGCCACCGGCAAAGCGCGTGGGGGGTACATCCAAGCCGGCCAATTGAACGATGGCTTGAGCCAGCTTGGCAGGGTCGCCACCTTGCTTGCCGCTCATGCCACTCCAGGCGTCAATGGTCGCCTGGCTGCGGTCCGCATAGTCCGCGATGCTGGGCTTGGCAAAGGTTGTGGACTCTGCTGTCAGCAGCTCCGTGCGGAAGAAGCCGGGTTCGACCAGCATCGTCTGGATGCCAAAGGGTGCGATTTCGGTGGCGAGGGACTCTGTCCAGCCTTCAAGGCCGAATTTTGCGGCTGCGTAAGCTGTGCAGAACATGCCGCCCGAGATGCCCGCAGTGGACGAGATGTTGAGCAGCAAGCCGCCGCGCTGCTTGCGCATGCTTGGCAGCACTGCACGGGTCACGTTCATCGGACCGAACAACAGGGTTTCAATCTGATGGCGCACCTGCTCTGGGCTCAGCTCTTCGAAGAATCCAGCGTTGAAGTTGCCAGCGTTGTTGACCAGTACATCAATGCGTCCGAACTTGGCCAGTGCGGCGTCGACGGCAGCGTTGGCTTCGTCCATGACCGTGACGTCAAGCTTCAGACACAACAGGTCTGCGTGCTCACCGATTGCAGCCGCGACCTTTGCCGGGTCGCGGCCGGTCGCCACAACGGCGTGACCTGCGGCCAGAGCGGCCTTGACCAGGTCGACGCCGAGTCCACGACCTGCGCCGGTGATGAACCAGATTTTCTTGTTGTTCATGGGATGTTCCTTTTCAGTGGGGTAGAAGTGATGTTTGGTGTGGCAATGCCAGTAGCAAACTGATGCCAAATTGTTGCGCAGGGGCTCTGAAAATGCTTGCCTGAAACATCACAGTTATTGCCTGATTCGGCAAGTTTGAAGGCCGCCAACTGACTGCGACCTACTTTCTCGATAAAGTGGGGGGAAATATTCAATCCAAGGTGACACTGCGTGGAACAAGCCAAATCAATCACTGAGCCAGCAAAAATTGAAGTATTCAGGCTGGCTCGAGCCATAGAAACGATTGCCCAATCCGATGGGGATTACTGGACGGACATTCCTGCACTCTCCCTGCACAGGCGGAGCCTTCCCACCGAGCCATTGCACTGCATCTTCAACCTGGGCCTGGGTGTCGTTGCACAGGGACACAAGCAAGCGCTGGTCGATGGGCATGTGAACACCTACGGTCCTGGCCAATCCATGGTGACGACCATCGACTTGCCCGTGATTTCACATGTGACCCAGGCGTCTTTCGTGAAGCCGCTGCTTGGGATGATGCTCACCCTGGACCCACGCTTGGTTCAGGAGGTGGCTGCTGACATGAAATTGCCCTCGCCAAGCCGGCGGCAAGAATGCCGCACACTGTCCATTGAGGCACTGGATGCGCCTCTGGCTTCGGACCTGGTCAGGCTCGTTTCCCTGCTGGGTGAGTCATCCACCCTGGTATCTCGCCTTGCACCGTTGCTGCAGGAGCAAATCGTTGTTCGGTTGCTCTTGGGGCCGCACGGGCCGCAACTTCAACATCTGGTCTCTGACGGAACCCCCAGTCAGCAAATTTCGAAGGCCGTCAGTTGGTTGAAGCAGAACTTCGCACAGTCGCTTCACATTGACACATTGGCAACGCAGGTTCACATGAGTCCCACCTCGTTTCGTCAGCATTTCAGAAAGATGACCGGTACCAGCCCGCTGCAATACCAAAAGAGATTGCGCCTGCAAGAGGCCAGGCAGTTGATGTTGAGCCAGCACCTCGACGCGGGCAGTGCAAGCGGCCTCGTGGGATATGAAAGTCCTTCCCAATTCAGCCGGGAATACAGCCGTTTGTTCGGAGCCCCTCCACAAGCCGATGTTCGACGCTTGCATCGGCTTTGAGCAAACGCTGCCGCTGCGCGACGCGTTGGCGCACGCGCCGTTAGCTTTGAAGCATCGGCGGGCCGCAGTCGCTCAATAAGCTGGTCAACTGCTCGGCTGGGATGGCCCAGTCGGAGTCCTCGTTGATGGACTCTTTCAAAAAAGCCCTCTGGCTGTCGGTCCAGATCGACGCATCGGGCAGCGCGCAGATCTGGCAGACCCCCGCATGCTCCTCAATGAAGGCCTCTATCGACGCGGCATCGGCCGGCAGGCCGAGCTGCAGAAACAAATCGGTCATGGTGTGGATATGGCTCTGCATGGGGTGTTCCTTTCTCCAGAGTGCCACCTTAGCGCTTTGGCAGGCATGGCGCCATACCCATTTGGGGGTGCTGGGTTTGCACAGATGGCGAAAAAAGAATGGAGTCCGGGCTTTGGGGTCGTTGACCTGGCGCCGCAAACCCCGTGAAGTGGCGGCTTACGCCGGCGTGTCACCTTCCGACAAACCCAGGTTGGCCTTGAGCATGTCAAAGACCTGCCGCGTCGTTGGGTTGATCACGTTGTGGCGGATGTACAGGTAGTAGGTGACATCGGGCAGGCGCGGCAAGCCCTCGCTCTCGCCCAGCACGCGCAACTCGGTACCCACCAATTCGATGCCGCGCGCGGCCACGCCAAGACCCGCACGCAGTGCGGCCTTCATGCCCATCAAATTGCGGGTGGTGTAGGTGGCCAACCATGGCAGTTGGGCGGCCTCCAAGGCCTCGCGTGCCAAGCGGTGAAACAGGCTGGGGCCATCGATCATGATCAAGGGGATGGCGGCGCTGCGGTCAAAAACATAGTTGGCAGAACACAGCCAGACGGTGGGTGTTCTGCGCAACACGACCCCCTCGTGCTGTGTGTCGTGCCGATTGGAAATGACCATGTCGATGTCGCCCCGCTGGAGTGACTCCATCAGCAGGGGGCTGCGCCCGACTTCAATTTCCACTTGCAGGCGCGGCGAGGCTCGGGCAATTTGCGTGAGCACCAAAGGCAGCAAGGTGTCGGCGACATCGTGCGGTGCCGCGATGCGCAGGCTGCCAGCGAGCTGCCCTTGCGCAAAACTGCGCAGCGCTTCGTCGTTGATGGAGAGCAAATGGCGGGCGTAGTCCAGCAGCTTTTTGCCATGCGGGCTCAGGCGCTTTTGCCGGCCTTGCTTTTCAAAGAGGGGGTGCCCGATTTGATCTTCCAGTCGCTGCATTTGCTGTGTGACGGCAGACTGCGTCAGTCCCAGATGGAGCGCTGCCAGCGCAAAGCCCCCCTGCTCTTCGATGCAGGTCAGTGTGCGCAGCAGGGTCAGATCCAAGGCGTTATACATAAGAGACTCTAATGTATTCGATTGGCAATCTGGTTTGATTGTTCGGGGTGTCGGCACTACATTCTTCGGAAGAATTCAACCGTCTCACAAGGAGCAATCGTCATGTCAGCCCAGGAAACCGTTCAAACAGAAGTGGTTCAAGCCATTCAAAGCATTAAAGATGCTGTCGCGCAAGGCGTTGACCGTGATGCGCTTGAACAGGTGCGTCAGCACTTGATGGCGCTGGCGGCCAAGCGCGAACTGTGGACGCAGGCCAAGTACGCCCCGCCAGAAGACGGCGAACTGCAAGCGCGCTACATGATTTGCGAAGACGCCGACCAAAGCTTTGCGCTGTACCTGAACGTGATGCGCGCGGGCAAGAAGATCGTGCCGCACAACCACACCACCTGGGCCTGTGTGGCCGCAGTCGAGGGCACGGAAATCAACCGTGTTTACGAGCGTGAAAGCGACGGCCCAGTCCCCGGCCCGGCCACCCTGCGTTTGACCCAGACCGTGATGGTGGAGCCGGGCAACGCCGTCGCCCTGATGCCCGAAGACATTCACTCGGTGGAGATCCCAGCCGGTCAGGTGATTCGGCATTTGCACATGTACGGCCGTGCGCTGGAAACCCTGAACCACCGCACCGCCTACGACATGGAAGCGGGCACTTGCCACGTCATGTCCATCGGTGTCGCCACCCGCCGCTGAGGACGCCTGATGAGCGAATGGATTGACCCGCGCCAACTCAAGGCCTGGCTGCACGACGGCCAGGAAATCGCCCTTCTGGATGTGCGTGAACAAGGCGAGTACGGCGAGGCGCATCTCTTCTTCGGCGTGCCGCTGCCCTACAGCCGGCTGGAGCTGGACATTGCCCGCATGGTGCCGCGTTTGTCGACTCGGTTGGTGGTCTACGACGCAGACGGCGCGGGCGTTGCAATCAAGGCGGCGCAGCGACTGACGGCCATGGGTTATTCGCAAGTGCGTGTTCTGCAAGGCGGCACCGCCGCATGGCAGGCTGCAGGCCACGCGCTGTTTGCGGGGGTGAATCTGCCGTCCAAAACCTTTGGCGAGCTGGCCGAGCATGCCTACGCGACACCCAGCGTGTCGGCCGACGAACTGGCGGCCTGGTTGGCGGCCAAAGAAGATGTGGTGGTGCTGGACGGCAGGCCCTTGGCCGAGTTCAAAAAAATGAGCATTCCGGGTGCCACTTGCTGCCCGAACGGCGAGCTGGCCTACCGGGTTCGGCATTTGGTGCCCAGCGAAAAAACACGCATCGTGATCAACTGCGCAGGGCGCACGCGCAGCATCATTGGTGCGCAGACGCTGATCAATTTGGGCTTGCCCAATCCGGTCTTCGCTTTGCGCAATGGCACGCAAGGCTGGTATCTGGAAGACCATGTGCTGGAACACGGCAAGACGCAAGCCTATGGGCCGCCCGCTGATGTAGAGCGCATGCAGGCTGCGGCGTCCAGTCTTGCGGCGCGTGTGGGTGTGCAAAGCGTCAGCGACGACACCGTCATGGTCTGGGCCGAAGACACCACGCGCAGCCTCTTTTTGTGCGATGTGCGCACCCCCGAAGAATTTGCGCAAGGCAGTCTGCCAGGCGCGCAGCACACGCCGGGCGGCCAGCTGATGCAGGCGATGGACCTGTATGTGGGGGTGCGAAACGCCAGGTTGGTGCTGTTCGATTCTGACGGTGTTCGCGCATTGACCGTGGCCAGCTGGCTGGTGCAGATGGGGCACGATGTTCATGTGCTCGAGAAGGGCCTTCAAAGCGGTGTGGTGCTGGCGCGGCGTGGGGCATTTCCTGTGCCGTTGCTTGAGCCCATCAGTGCCGCTGATTTGAAGCAACAGCTGGCCTTGAACAAAATCCGTGTGCTGGATGTGCGTTCGAGCATGCAGTACCGAGCCGCCCATATTCCGGGCGCACAGTGGTCGATTCGTCCGGTGCTGGATCAGGCGCTGGCCCAAGAAAACCGGCCCGTGGTGTTCGTCGCCGACGATTCCCTGATAGCGGCGTGCGCTGCAACTGAAATGGCGCATGTGGCTCAGTCATATTGGCTCGATGGTGGTCTGCAAGCCTGGCAGGCTGCGGGCTATCCGGTCGAGGCCACGCCCGACACGCCACCCGATTCGGCGTGCATTGATTTTCTTTTCTTCGTGCACGACCGCCACGACGGCAACAAAGCCGCCGCGCGCCAATACCTGGCTTGGGAAACCCATTTGGTGAGCCAGCTCGACGCGCAGGAAATCGCGTCTTTTCGATTACCCCAACCCACACAACTGGAGATGCACCCATGAACAGCCCACGTCTTTCTGTCCTCCTGGCCCTCTGCGCGGGCCTGCTTGGCGCGTCGCTGTCGGCATCGGCTCAGCCGATGCCGCAGGTCAACGGCTATCCGAATCAGGCGATCAAATTTGTCTCGCCGTTTCCGCCAGGCGGCGGCAACGATGGCAATACACGCTTTGTCACCTCACGCCTGCCCGATGTCACCGGCCAGGCTGCGGTGGTGGAAAACAAAGGGGGTGCCGGTGGCAACATCGGTGCCAAGGCCGTGGCCGAGGCCAAAGCCGACGGCTACACCGTGTTCACCGGGCAGGTCTCCATCATGGCCGTGAACCCCAGCTTGTATGGGTCTGCAGGTTTCGATCCACTCAAGGACTTTGTGCCCATCACGCAAATCAACGCGGCACCACTGGCCCTGGTGGTGGCGGCAGACTCTTCCTTCAAAGGCTTCGCGGACTTGCTGGAGGCCTCCAAAAAACCGGGCAGCAAGCTGACGTTTGCGACACCCGGCAACGGCACCTTGTCGCACCTGGTGGGGGTGGTTCTTGAAAAAGACGGTGGCGTGGCCATGACCCATGTGCCCTACAAGGGCGCCGCACCGGCCATCACCGATTTGCTGGGCAAGCAGGTCGATTTGCTGATCACATCGACCTCATCGGTGGCCAGCTTTGTGCAAAACGGCAAGATGCGTGTGCTGGCGGTCACCAGTCCGCGCCGCGTGGGCATATTCACCACGGTACCCACGCTGGAAGAGCTGGGCATGAAGAACATGACGTTTGACGATTGGTATGGTTTCTTCGCGCCAGCCGGCACCCCGCCGGAACGCGTGGCCTACCTCAATGAAAGCATTGTTCGCACGATTCGCAGCCCCGAGGTGACCAAGCTGATTGCCGACAGTGGCAGCGTGCCCATCGCCAACAGCAGCGCTGCATTTGCCGCGCAAGTCAAGGAAGACATTGCGCGCTGGTCGCGTGTGGTGAAGTTGTCAGGTGCCAAAATTGACTGAGCGATCCCTGCAGACCCGCTTGGTGCACGGCGGCAAGCAGCCTGCCTACGAGGGCGGCCAAGCCGTCAACCCGCCCATCGTGCGCGCCAGCACGGTGTGCTTTGACTCGGTTGCTGAGCAACAAGGCTTCAGAGCGCGACGTGAGACGGACCGGCTCTTCACCTACGGCGCGCGCGGCACCCCTACCAACTTTGCGCTCGAAGACGTGGTCAGCGAATTGGAGGGGGCTTACCGCACGCGTTTGTTTCCGACAGGCTTGGCCGCTGTGGGCATGGCCTTGCTGGCCTACCTGAAGCCGGGCGACCATGTGTTGATGGCCGATGGCGTCTATGAACCCGTGCGCCACTTGGCACACAGTTTCCTCGCACCGTACAACATCGGCTGCACGTTCTTTGCCGCCGATGGCAGCGATGTGGCAGACAAGTTTCAAGCCAACACGCGCATGGTTTATGCCGAGTGCCCTGGCTCGCTGCTGTATGAGATGTGCGATGTGCCCGAGCTGGCACGGCAGGCACACGCGCACGGCGCGCTGCTGGCGTGCGACAACACCTGGGGCTCGGGCGTGCACTACCGCCCCTTGGCCTTGGGCGCCGATGTCTCCATCATGGCCGCCACCAAATACCTGAGCGGGCATTCGGATGTGATGATGGGCTGCGTGGCCACCACGCAGGCCGCCTGGGCGCCACTCAATGAACGCTGCGATGCCTTTGGCATGACCGTCAGCCCTGACGATGCCTATCTGGTTTTGCGCGGCACGCGCACCCTGGCCGCGCGCCTGCAGATGCATGAACAGCACGGCCTGGAAGTGGCCCATTGGTTGATGGCGCGCAGCGAGGTGGCGAGCGTGTTCCATCCGGCCTTGCCGCACCACCCTGGGCATGCGCTGTGGCAGCGCGACGCCACGGGCAGCAATGGTCTGCTGAGCTTTGAGCTGCACCCGCGCTATGACAAGGCGGCCGCGATTCGGCTGATTGACGCCCTGAAACTCTTTGGCATTGGAGCCTCATGGGGCGGCTATGAAAGCCTGGTCACGCTGTGCAACGTGAAGGCGGCACGCAGCGTGGCCAAGTGGGAGGGGCGAGGCGAAATCATTCGCCTGCACATCGGCTTGGAAAGTCCGGAAGACCTGATGGACGATCTGCGTCAGGCCATGGCCGCGATGGTGTGATCCATCAAGGTGGCCGCATTCACCCATCCTCCAGCTCGAAGTTGAGAAGATCAAATGCGGTCATTCATGACGCCGTCAGATCAAGGCGTTGGCGTATCGGCCGGTGCCGTCATTTGACCGTCCCAGCCGGCGACGGTTTCTTTGATCAACTGCGAGACGATTCGGCTGGCTTGCGTCAGTTGCCCTTGTTTGGGGTGCGCGAGCGTCACATAGCGCTTGAGATCAGGACCCACGATCTTGGCCGCTTGTAGCCTGCCCGTGCGCAGCTCCTGATCAACGGAGAAGGGACCCAGCAAGGCGTAAAGGTGCGGGTTATCGGCAATGAGTTCCTTTTGAACCCTCAAGGAATCTGCCTCCAATGCGGCCAGCAGATGAAATCCTTTGCTTTTGGCTGTTTCATCGAGGATGGACCGCCAGTGCGCTGGGCGGCGTGGAAGCACCAGGGGCAGTCGTTCGAGCCGTCGGAATTCGACAGTGTCTGCATTCGTCAAGGGCCGTCCTGGGCTTGAAACGAGGTAAGTGCTCGCAGTGGCCAGCAAAGTTTCGTCAGGGTTGTTGGGCTTGTCGTATCTGAAAAGAATGGCCATGTCCACGCTTCCCGAATCCAGCATGGCGTCCAGCTCACCACCTTGGCCTTCACGGATGTTGAGCGTGATTTTGGGGAACTCATGGTGCAAGCGCTTGAAGACGTGTGTCATCAAAGGATGTGCGGCCGAGGGCAGGATGCCCATGCGCACCTCCCCCATCGGAACGCGTGCCGTTTGCTGAATATCCGCCAAAAACGCCTCGGTTTCCCGGACCCATTGACGTGCTTTCAACGCAACGTGGTTGCCGAACTCGGTCAAAGCCACACCGCGGCCCGTTCGCCTGAACAATGTCCCGCCGCATTCCTCCTCCAAGGCGCTGATCTGACGGCTGATGTGTGATTGCACGGTTTGACGCTGCGCAGCCACCTTGGTGAAGCTGCCCATTTCGGCCACTTCCAAAAAGAGTTTGAAGTCTTGAATCTGCATGACCATCCTTTGACATGCCAATTTTGGCATATCTGAAATCTTGAATTCGGTTCTATGCGGATGGCACTCATCTGCCTAGACTCCATTTTCATCGCCATGGATGCACCAAGAGACGGTGCGATTTACCAAAGGAACATCATGAGATTTGTCAGTTTTGAGACCCAAGGGAAAGCCAGCTACGGTCTTTGGAAGGATGAGCACAGCTGGTTGAATGCACCCGCAGCATTCCTCGCTCAATACCCCGATTTGAAATCGGTCATCGCTGCCAATCAACTGGATGCGCTGGAGGCCGCTGCCGTTCAATCTGGAGAAACGGTTCGTGCCAGTGATGCCCGACTGCTGCCCGTGATTGCCAATCCTGGAAAAGTGTTTTGCGTGGGTCTGAACTACAAGTCGCATGTGGCTGAGATGAAACGCGCGGACAGTGAACACCCTGCCATCTTCACCCGTTTTGCCGACAGCCTGAGTGCGCATGGCGCTGCGCTGCCCAAGCCCGCTGCAACCCAGCGTTTTGATTTTGAAGGTGAGCTGGCGGTGATCATTGGCCAAGGGGGCCGCAACATTTCCCAGGCCGATGCCTGGGATCACATTGCGGGGTACGCCTGCTTCAACGATGGCACTGCGCGCGACTGGCAGCGACACACCCACCAATGGACACCCGGGAAAAACTTTCCTGCCACAGGGCCTCTGGGGCCCTTCATGGCAACCCGCAAGGCCATACCTGACGTGAACCAACTCACGCTGGAGAGTCGCCTGAATGGCCAAGTCATGCAGCACGCATCCGTGGCGGATCTGATTTTTACCTTGCCCGTCATCATCGAATACCTCTCTGGCTTCACCAATTTGTCGCCTGGCGACGTCATTGCCACAGGCACGCCGGGCGGCGTGGGAGACAAGCGCGAGCCAGCGGTTTACATGCATGCAGGCGACGTCATCGAAGTAGAAATCACCGGGCTGGGCACGTTGCGCAACGTCGTGACAGACGCTGGCATCTGAAGGAAAAGCATGACTGCCCCCAAAAAATCACAACGCATCGCGGTGGACATCGGCGGTACTTTCACCGACATGGCCTGCTTCGATGAGGCCAATGGACACATCTCATTTGGCAAAGCACTGTCTACGCACGGGCATTTGCATGACGGCATCCAAAACACCCTGGACGGGGCAGGCATTGATCTGACCAACGGCTACCTGTTTTTGCATGGTTCGACCATCGTCATCAATACCTTGCTGGAGCGCAATGGGGCTAAAACGGCCTTGCTCATCACTGAAGGTTTTCGTGACATTTATGAAATCGGGCGTGTCAATCGCCCGGACGCTTACAACCTGTTTTTCTCCAAGCATGTCCCATTGGTGCCGCGTTCGCAACGCCATGAGGTGAGTGAGCGTTTGCGTGCAGATGGGTCTCAGCACAAACCGCTGGACGAAGCCCGTGTCCGTGCACTGGCGCGGCAGCTCAAGGCTGAAAACATCGAGGCCGTGGCCGTTTTGCTGCTGCACTCCTACCGAAATCCCGACCACGAGCGCCGGGTCAAAGCCATCTTGCAGGAAGAAATTCCGGGCGCATTCATCTGTGCCTCGCACGAACTGTCGCAGGAGTACCGCGAGTTTGAACGCGTCTCCACGGCCGTGGCCAATGCGTATGTGGGCCCCCGTGTTTCAGCCTATCTGGGAGAACTCGAAGAACACCTGGAAGAGAAGGGTTTCGTCGGTGATTTCTATGCGGTTCAATCGACGGGTGGCTTGTTCCCGCTGGAGCATGCACGACGCGAATGTGTGCGCATGCTCGAATCCGGGCCTGCTGCGGGTGTGATCGGTGCCCAAGCCATTTGCGCACAACTGGGACTGCCTGACGCCATTGCTTTCGACATGGGTGGCACAACCGCCAAGGCGGGTGTGATCAGTGAAGGCCGGCCACTCACCACCGGCAGTGCGTTGATTGGTGGCTATGAAAAAGCCCTGCCCATTCAGATCCCGATGATGGACATCTTCGAGGTGGGAACAGGCGGCGGCTCCATCGCACGCGTCGAGTTGGGCCATTCACTGCGCGTGGGCCCCCGATCCGCAGGCTCCATGCCGGGTCCTGTTTGCTATGGCCGTGGCGGCGAAGAGCCGACGGTGACCGATGCCAACTTGATCTTGGGGCGCCTGGACGAGCACCATTTTCTGGGCGGCGAGATGCCGCTTTACCTGGACCGCGCACGTGAGGCCATGGACAGCAAAGTGGCTAAACCGCTGGGGCTGGATGCGACCCGTGCCGCGGATGGCATTTTGCGCATTGCGGTGACGCAGATGTCACACGCGGTGAAGGCCGTGACCACGGAAAGGGGGCTGGATGCCGGCAGCTTCACCATGGTGGTGTATGGCGGTGCAGGCCCTCTGCATGCCTCTGCCATTGCCAGAGAAATCGGTATCCGCAACGTGCTGATCCCTTATGCACCGGGTTACTTCTCAGCCTACGGCATGCTGTTTTCCGATCTGCGTTATGACTATGTGCGCTCGGTCTTCCGACGTCTGGATGGTTTGTCTTTCGATGAAATAGAAGCCATCTACAAGGAGATGGAGGACGAGGGCCGTGCAGCGATTGGGGCATCGCAAATTCGTCCTGAAGTCGTTGTCTTCGAGCGTGCCGCCGATATGCGTTATTTTGGACAAGAGCATGCCGTGACCGTGGACCTTCCGCAAGAATACTTTGAGCGCAAGGACCGCGCAGGCATCAAGAACCACTTTGATGAAGTGCACAAAGTGCGTTATGGCACTGCGGCACCCAAGGAGCCTGCCGATATTGTGAGTTTGCGCGTGACCGTGATGGGGCGCATGAAAAAGCCGCCGCGCAATGCCGTGGCAGCAGGGCAAGAAACACCCGATGCCCAAGCGCTTCGCACGCACAAGCCCGTCTACTTCCGCAGCGCCGGTGACTACGTCACCACCGCGGTCTACAAGCGGGACCTACTCAAGAACGGCAACCTGATCCAGGGCCCAGCGCTGGTTGAAGAGCATGCGTCCACGACCGTGGTTCAGCCGGGCGACAGGGTCCGCGTTGACCCATTCGGCAATTTACAAATTTCCATCGGGAGCGACCGCTCATGAGCACCCACGACCTTCAATGCCCCACACCACCGGTTGATCCCGTCATTGTCGAGATCATTCGCAACGGCCTGTTTGCCGTGACGGAGGAGATGAAAACCAACCTGATGCGGACGGCCTACAACCTCATCATTTACGAAGCGCTGGACTTCACCGTCGGACTTTTTACCAAGGAGGGGGATACCGTTTCCATCGGCCTGGGTCTGCCGATGTTCATCCGCGGCATGTCGGAGACGGTCAAGTCCAAAATTCGCCACTTTGGCTATGACGGCATCCACCCCGGTGATATTTTGGTGACCAACGATGCCTACACCACGGGCAGCCACTTGAACCACTTCACCTTCACCATGCCGGTGTTTCATGAGGGTGAATTGATTGGCTTCACCTGCTGCATGGCCCATTGGTTGGATGTGGGTGGAAGCCTGGGTCAAATCACCACAGACATTTTCTCTGAAGGCATTCAGATTCCGATTGTCAAATACCAAAGTGCTGGCAAGGTCAACCAGGACTTGATCGACATCATCGCGATGAACGTTCGGATGCCTGAGCGCGCATTGGGCGATTTGCGTGCGCAGATCACGGCCATCACCACGGGTGAGCGACGTTTCCTCGAACTGGTGCAGCGCTATGGCAACGATGCGGTGCAAGCGTCGATCCTTGAAATCATGAATGCCTCGGAAACCCTGGCCAGGCAGAACACGCTGACCATCCCCGATGGCATCTACGAAGCCGAGTCGTTCATGGACGACGACGGGCTGGATGTGGGCAAGCGCATTCCGATCCGTGTGAAGGTCACGGTCAAGGGGGACGAAATGGAGATCGATCTCTCCGATGTCAGCCGCCAAGTCAAAGGCTTTTACAACTCGGGCTTCACCACGGGCATCGCTTGTGCCCAGGTGGCCTATAAATGCCTGACGACACCGACCGACTACCCGGTCAACGATGGCAGCTTTCGCCCACTCAAGGTGATCATGCCCATGGGCACGGTCATCAGTGCTGAGCGTCCCTACCCCATGCGGGTCTGGATGACCTTTCCGATGACGGTGATTGACACCATTTTCAAAGCGCTGGCCCCCGCGATTCCTGACCGTTCCATTGCGGGTCACCACGCCGATCTGGTGTTTCCAAATATCCATGGGATTTCGCCCGAGGACGGTCGTCTCTTCATCGTGGGCATTGGCCCACTGGGGGGTGGTTGGGGTGCCAAGAGCCGCGAGGACGGCGTTTCAGTCACGGTCTGTATCAATGACGGGGACACACACAACAGCCCCACCGAACAGCTTGAAGCGAAGTACCCGGTGCTGGTTGAGAGTTACAGGATTCGGGAAGACAGTGTCGGTGCCGGTGAATTCCGTGGCGGCCTGGGTGCCGAGATGGTGGTTCAGGCGCTCTCGCCGTTTTCAGTCACGACGCGCATCGACCGCATGCATTGCAAGCCATGGGGACTGGATGGTGGCGGTGAAGCCGCCGGAAACGGCATCGCCATCCGTCACAAGGATCAATGGGAAGAGGATCTGCCCAACGCCAAGATTTTCAACGTTCGCCTGGAGCGCGGGGATGCCTACAAGATGCTCTCCGGCGGCGGCGGGGGATTTGGCAACCCGTACCAACGCGATGCCCAAAAAGTGGCGGAAGACGTTCGCGAGGGCTATGTGAGCAAAGCCGCGGCAGAGAAGCTTTATGGCGTGGTGTTGGATGACCAATACCGCGTCAAGGAAACAGAAACCTCCGCATTGCGAGCCCATGTTTGACGTCATGGAAGCAAACACCAGCCATGCCCAGGCCGTCTATCTGGCGGATCTTTGGCATCGGCTGTCTGCTCAGCACATTGCGCTGGGCTGTTCCTGCAGCATGAGTGGCATCAGTGTCACGCTGGAAGATTTTGAGCGTGACATCGCTGACTACTTGTGGGCCGAGAGCGAGCGGCTTGGTGCGACCGAGGTGGTGGCTTTTTTGCTGGCTCCGGGCCCTGTCGCAGAACAAGCACAAGCCATCAGGGGCATCCTCAGACGCATCCAAGAGGGTGAAGCCGATGACGCTATTTCTCGCTGGCTGTTGCCCCGTTTGACCAAAACCCTTGAGTCCTACGCCAAGTTACACGGCCCTTCGGTTGAGGCGCCCCTTTTGGGTGGCTCAAGGGCTTGGCGGCCCGGCTATCGCAATTGATTTTTCACCATAACAGGAGACTTCACATGTATCAAATCACACGGAGAGTGGCGGCATGGACACTGATGCTGATGGGCTGTGCAGCCACAGCGCAAACCAAGTTGCCTGAAGGACCGATCAAAATCGTGGTGCCTTTCGCTGCCGGAGGCGGGGTGGACAGTGCGGCCCGTTTGATCGCCAGGCAATTGGGAACCAATTTAAACCTTCCCGTTGTTGTAGAAAACAAGCCAGGCGCCAATGGTTCCGTGGGCGGGAAATTTGTCCAGACGGCTCATCCAGACGGGCAAACCTTGTTGTTCTCAGCATCCACACATGCACTGGCCAAGCAAGTCATGGCCAATCCTCCTTATGATCCGCAAGCTGATTTTGCGGCCGTGGCCCGGGTCGGTGTCGCACCACTGATGATGGTGATCTCTCCTCATTTGCCGGAGACCAAGCTTTCAGAGGTGATGTCAGCCGCCAAGCAGAGCCCTGAAAAATGGACCGCTGCCTTGCCTGCACTCGGTGCTGCCAGCCATCTGGGAACGCTGATGTTTGCCAAACAGGGTCAACTGACGAATTTGGTGACGGCTGTTTACAAAGGCACGGCCCCAGCCTTGACCGATGTGGCGGGTGGGCATGTGCAAATTCAAATTGACGCCATCATTGCACTGCAGGGCATGGCCAAGTCTGGCAAGGTGAAACCCATCATGGTGACCTCGGCCAAAAGAAGTCCGGTCATGCCCCATGTCCCCACCGCGATCGAAAGTGGCTATCCCAAATTTGTGACGGAATCTTGGTATGGTGTTTGGGCGCCCAAATCCACGCCTGTGGACAGGGTTCAATTTCTGAACAAAGCCATCAACGAGGCCGTCCAGCAATTGACCAAGGCGGGTTCTTTTGAACAGATGGGCATTGAACCTGTGACCGAGAGCGTGGATGACTTCAAGAAATACACCGCTGGCTACGTATCAGAAAGCGCAGACTTGCTGAAGGGGGCTGGTTTCAAGCCAGAATAAAAAAGGGGTAGTGTGACGGGGGGCGCGCACGAAACCAGTTCAGCTTAGCGGGTGGCCAGCAGAGGCATGCGTTTCGTGGGTTTTTCGAAGCAGTCGATGCATGCCAACAGCTGATCGGGGCTGCCTTCGGTCAAGACCACCTCTTCTTGCGCCAGTTTCGGCCGCAGTCTGATGGGCCAAGTGGTGTGCAGGCGCAGCTCGGCTTCACAAATGTCTGGCTGTTGGCGCAACGCTTTGCGCAGGTGGCGTCCAGAAAATTCCGGATCGGTCAACACACTCATTGCGCTTCCAGCTTGGCCGATTTCATCATGCGCTCGGTCAAAGCCATTTCGGCCTGCAAGGCGTCTCGGTATTCTTCGGGCGAGGCAGGGGCCACGCTGCCGCCCTGGGCTTCGAGTCGGGTGCGCACCTCGGGCATGGCCAGGACCTGGTTCAGGGCTTCAGACAGGCGTTTGACCACCGGCGCGGGCGTGCCCGCTGGCACCGACAGGCCGCCAAACGAGGTCAGTTGCAGACCGCTCAAGCCCGATTCGGCCAGGGTCGGGGTGTTGGGCTGGCGCGCGTTGCGCTGCGGCCCGCTCACCGCCAGGGCTTGCAAGCGGCCGGCTTTGATGTGGGGCAGGGCCACCGAACTGATGGCCAGCGCGAAGTCCACCTGCTTGCCGATCACGGCGGTGGTCGATTCCGAAGCGCCCTTGTAGGGCACATGCAGCGCCTGGGCGCCAGACAGGCTGAGCATCAGCTCGGCGCCCATGTGGGCGGGCGAACCGATGCCGCCCGAGGCGTAGCTGAGCTTGCCCGGCTCTTTTTTGGCCCGCTCCATCAAGCCCTGCAGGTTTTTGATGCCCGCATCCGGGTGCACCACCACCGTCAGGTCCGAGATGGCGATGCGGCCCACGTGGGTGAAGTCCTTCATGGTGTCAAAGCCGGGCTTTTTGTACATGCGCATATTGGCCGCCATGGGCGCGGCCGAGTAGATCCAGGTGTAGCCGTCGGCCGGCGCACGGGCCACCAGCTGCGCGCCCAGGTTGCCGGCAGCGCCGCCCTTGTTGTCCACCACCACGGGTTGTTTGAGGAGGTTGCCCATGGCTTCGGCGACGATGCGAACGGTGTTGTCGGGCGCAGTGCCCGCCAGATAGGGCACGACCCAGCGGATCGGGCGCGTGGGGTAATCCTGGGCGCTGGCGCTCAGGCTCAGGCTGGCCAAGGGGGCGACCAAAATGGCGGTCAGGGTGCGGGCGATGTTCATGTTTGTCTCCTCTTTTTGAGGTGCAATGCTCAGCGGCCGGACGGCTGCAAGAGCTCTTTGGCGATGGTGTTGCGCTGGATTTCGCTGGTGCCCGTGAGCACGCGGTACATGCGCAGCATGCGGAACAGGAACTCGACACGGCGGCCTTGCACGATGCCCTCGCCGCCGTGGATCTGCACCGCCTTGTCGGCCACGCGGAAGGCGGTTTCCGAGCAAAACAGCTTGGCCATCGAGGCCTGTGCACGCCCGTCCGCACCCAGGTCGAGGCTGCGCGCCACCGACAGCATCAGGGCGCGGGCGGCAGCCAGCTCGGTGGCCATGTCGGCCAGCATGTGCTGCACCGCCTGAAACGCACCAATGGGTTGGCCAAACTGTTTGCGCTGACGGGCGTATTGCAGACTGTCTTGCAAGGCCAGTTGGGCCAGGCCCAGCATGGCCGGGCAGTGCAGCAGGCGGTTGACGGTGATGCGGCCCAGCGCCAGGCCCAGGCCCTTGCCGCGTTCGCCGATCTGGTTGCTGGCGGGGATGCGGCAATCGCTGAGCACGATGTTGGCGGTGTGCGACTGGCCGGCCATGGTTTTGTAGCCTTCTTCCAGCGAAAAGCCGGGACGGTCTCGCTCGACGAAAAAGGCCGTCGTTTCGCGCACTTTCGGGTCTTCGCTGGTCGAAGCGATGACGATGGCGAAGTCGCAAAAGGGCGAGCCCGAGATGAATTTTTTGGTGCCGTTCAGCACAAACTCATCACCCTCGCGCCGCGCCGAGGTTTGCAAGGCGCCCGCGTCCGAGCCGGCCTCGGGCTCGGTGATGGCAAAGCAGACGGCTTTTTCGGCGCGCGCCACCGGCAAGATGAAGCGTTGCATCTGCTCGGGCGAGGCCTGGCGCACCAGCGCGCCCAGGCGCGGCGGGCCGGTCAGCTCACCCAGGATGTGCGGCGCAAAAGGGGTGCCGCTGGCGTAAATGAATTCCTTGACCAGGGCATGGTCGAGCACCGAAAAACCGGCGCCGCCCATGGCCTCGGGCAGGGTCATGCCGTAAAAGCCCAGCGCCTGAGAGCGCTGCCAGACCTGCTGCAGCAGCGCCCGAGAGGGCGAGTTTTCGTGGTCGACGCCGTGCTCGTGCGCCAGTGGGCGCAGCTCGCCCTCGATGAATTCGCCCAGGCGGGCGATGAAGTCGCGCGCCTTGGGCGAACCTTCAAAGGTGTCGGGGTTGTGGGTCTTGTCCATGTTCAATTCACCTTTCTGTCGCGGCCTTGCCAGTAGCGTTCTCGCACGTCCTTGCGCGAGAGTTTGCCGTTGCTGTTTTTGGGAAGTTCGGCCACAAAATCGACCGAACGGGGCTTCTTGAAATCGGCCAGTCGGCCCTTGCAAAAATCAACCACTTCCTGCTCACTGGTCTCTGCGTCCTGGCGCAGCACCACCACGGCCTTGACCACCTCGCCCCAGTGGTCGTCGGGCACGCCCACCACGCAGACTTCGTAGACAGCCGGGTGTTGGGCCAGCACGGCCTCGATTTCGCTGGGGTAGACGTTGAATCCCCCAGAAACCAGCATCTCTTTCTTGCGGTCCACGATGTAGATGTAGCCTTGTGCGTCGATGCGGGCCAGATCGCCGGTGCGCAGCCAGCCCTGGGCATCGATGGCCGCCTGGCTCAGCTCCGGGGCGTGCCAGTAGCCGGCAAACACGTCCGGGCCACGCACACAGATCTCACCAATGGCATCACCTTGCACGGGTTGGCCCTGCTCATCCAGCACCAGGACTTCGGATTCACAGGTCGCGCGTCCGCATGAGGACAGCAGCTCGGGCTGGTCGCCGTGGATGGCACGCGCATGGTCAGCGATGGACAGACTGATCACGCCGCCAGTGGTCTCGCCCGCACCATAGCCTTGGGCCAGCACCGGGCCAAAGGCCGCCCAGGCTTCGCGAATACGGGCCGGTGACATGGGTGCTGCGCCGTAGCTCAGCAGGCGCAGGCTGGACAGGTCTCGCGTTTTGATGCTCGGCTCGGCCAGCAGGGCGTGGATCATGGCCGGGACCATGAAGGTCATGCTGACCCGGTGCTTTTCAATGCACTGCAGCAGTTCGGCCGGATGGAATCGGTCGAGCAGCAGGATGGTCACGCCTTGATAGAGCAGCGCTTGAATGAACATGCCGCTGGCATGGGTGATGGGGCCCACCAGCAGCATCACATCGTCGCCATTGCTTTGCATGCGGCCCATGATCACCTTGCGCAGCGAGGTCATTCGGTTGCCCATGGTCTGCATGGCGGCCTTGAGTTTTCCAGTCGATCCCGAGGTGTAGTGCAACACCGCCAAGTCGTCTGGCGAGAGGTCGATGTGGATGTGTGTGCTCGGGGCCTGGGCCATCAGTGCGGCGGCGTCGAGCCAGCCGGCCGCGCGGTCGGCCTCGGTGCAGTCCCAGGCCATCAGGTGTCGCAGGCTGGGCAGGCGTTCGCGCATGGTTTGCACCATGGCGCGGTGGGTGGGGGCCACCAGGCAGGCCAGGGGCTCGGCGTTGCCGAGGGCATCTTCCAGTTCCTGCGGGGACAGTCGCGAGTTCAGCGCCACCTTGACCAAGCCCAGTTTGTAGAACGCGCATTCGGCCACCACGATGTCGGGTCGGTTGGGCGCGATGATCGCGACCCGGTCGCCACGCTGCAGGCCCAACGTCTGCAGGGCATGGGCCAGTCGGTTGGATTGCTCTTCCAATTGGCGGTAGGTCAGGACCTCGTCTCGAAAGCGCACCGCGGCCTTGTCGGGCCAGTGCAGGGCGCTGCGCGCCACGTAAACACCAAAGTTCATGTCTCCTCCAGGGGCAATAGGAGGGCAGTCTAGAGCGCGGAGGCCGTCTTATGGATAATCAAACTGGCTGTCTTGATAACGGATGGTTATTCTTCAAAAAGGTGTGTGCATGGGCATCCAACTGGACGACATCGATTACTTTCTGGCCGTGGTCGAAGAGGGGCAGGTGCGCAAGGCGGCGCAGCGTCTGGGTATTTCCCAGCCGGCCGTCAGCAAGGCGCTGCAGCGATTGGAGAAAGAGCTGGGGTTCGCGCTTTTTGAGCGCAGCGTCAAGGGCATGACACCGACCAAAGTGGCTGAGCAATTTCGTCAGCGTACCGGTGTTCTGAGGGGGGCCCTGCGCGATGCCGTCAAAGAGGCCACCGACCTCCACTTGGGCGCGCTTGGCCTGTTGCGGGTAGGGGTGTCGCCGCTGTACGCCCAAAAGCTCTTTGTGCCGGCTTTTGTGCAGTTGCACCGTCAACGACCGGCGGCCACTGTGCGTGCTTCGGTGCACCTCAATGACGAACTCTGGCGCCTGCTGCGCCAGGGAGAGTTGGACATGGCCCTCAGTTCATTGCCAGCGCGGGTGCCCGATGACCTGCAAACGATCGCCTTGATGCAGGACGAGCTGTGCATGGTGGCGCGTGTGGAGCATCCGCTGCACCGCCAGCGGCGTCTGAAGCTGGCCGATTTGGCGCAGGTGCAGTGGATGCTGCCCGGGCCGGATGTCGCTGCGCGTCGGCATGTTGAAGCGCTCCTGGCTCAGGCGGGCTTGCCCCCGCCGCGCATCGCGCTGGAGGTCAGCAACACGGCAGGGCAAATGCGGCAGATTCTGCGTGATACCAATTTGGTGTCGCTCATGAACGAGTCCATGCTGGCGGGGGAGGCCGGCGAAGGGCTGGAGGTGCTTGCGCTGCCCCAGGCCAGGGTGCGGCGGGCCGTGGGCATTTCCATGCTCAAGGATGCGCAATTGCAACCGTTGGCTGCACGGTTTGTAGAGTTGTTGGGGCAGGCTGCCGTCGGCGCGGTCTGAGACCGTCTTTGGGGTGTCGGTGATCCCATGGCATTTCCCTGACGTGCCTCAGCCGCCGTGCACTGGCCGGGCTATATGATTTCAAACAGCACCATGCCAGGACCCACCACGTGAACACCGCACACCTCAATATCGACAACTTCAACCGTGAATGTTTTTGCGTCAGCCTGGACGAGCAGGCCCTGGCGCGCTCCATGGCGGAGGGCATTGGCCATGCGGCGCTGTTTGACTTGGTGCGTGACCGCTTGCCTTCGATGTTTTCAGCGCGCCCGGTGGTGCTGCCTCAGGCACAAGTGCAGCGCATGGCCCGGTTGATTTCGGCGTTGGAATCGGTGGTCGCCTTGCCCACTTACCGCGAAGAGGTGTTGTCGCGATCAGACGCGGTTGCGCGGCACCAGACACGCGCCAAAAGCGTGTTCATGGGTTACGACTTTCATGTGCACGCAGGCGACCAGGACCCGGGCGGCTTTGGGCTGATTGAAGTCAACACCAACGCCGGAGGGGCCTTGCTGAATGCCTTGCTGGCGCGTGCCCAGCGCGCATGCTGCCCCGAGATCGAGGCCATGGTGCCCACGGGGGCACAAGTGGATGCACTGGAAGCCACCTTTGTGGCGATGTTTCAGAACGAATGGCGGCTGAGCCAACCCGAGCGCCCCCTGAAAACGGTGGCCATCGTTGACGCGTCGCCCGAACAGCAATACCTGTATCCGGAGTTTTTGCTGTTTCAGAACCTGTTCAAACGCCATGGCCTGCAAGCCTTCATTGCGGATCCGGCGCAACTGGTCTGGCGCGACCAGCAACTGTGGTGCGAAGGTGTGGCGATCGATCTGGTCTACAACCGCCTGACCGACTTTGCCCTGACAGAGCCAGCCCATGCCCACCTGCGTGAAGCCTATTTGCAGGATGCCGTGGTGTTGACGCCTCACCCGCAAGCCCATGCCTTGCTGGCCGACAAGCGCAACCTGGCGCTGCTGTGCAACGCCGACACGCTGACGGCCATGGGCGTGCCCGAGGCCACACAAGCCGTGTTGCGCGAAGGCATTCCACACACCGAGGTGGTGACTCCGGCCAACGCCGAGCGCTTTTGGGCGCAGCGCAAACAGTTCTTCTTCAAACCCTTTGCGGGCTACGGCGGCAAGGCGACTTATCGGGGCGACAAGTTGACCCACCGGGTCTGGGGTGAGATTGCGGCGGGCGGTTACATCGCCCAGGCCTTTGTGGCCCCGGGCGAGCGCACCATCTCGGGCGGCGAATCGGCCCAGGTGCTCAAGTTTGATGTGCGCAACTACGTGTACGACGGGCAGGTGCAATCGCTGGCCGCCCGTTTGTACCAGGGCCAAACCACCAACTTCAGAACACCGGGCGGCGGTTTTGCGCCGGTGTACGTGGGGTACTGACGGCGCGAAGGCGCTTTGAAATCACAGCAGATGATGGCAGTCGCTGTGCGGTCGCCGCCGGGGCGATGTGGCCAAGCGAAGCGCCTCTGAGCCCCGGCGGCGACCGCGCAGCGGCACCACCTCAAGCCTTGCCCGCCACCCGCGACAGCAAATAGCGCCGCATGGCCACTGCCGGGCCGTCGGCGGCCACTGAAAATTCGTACAAATCATTGGCAGGGGTTCGGGCCAGCACCTCTTCTTGCAAGGCCAGGCCCGTCACGTCTTCCTGGAAAGCGACAAACAACTGCGCGTGCATGAACGCGGTCATGGCCTTGTCTTGCTGCGCGAAATCGCGCCCGTGCACCACAAAGTAATGCGTGCTGGTGGCGGTTTCCGGGGTGGGCAAATGTGCGGTGCGGATGCGAAAGGTTTCGCGCTCGGCTTCGGCCAGGGTGCAGTCGTAAAACGACACCGAGACTTCGTGCATGCCCGGGCTGCGGAACTCGGACCGCACAATGCGCGCCGCCTGCCCCTGCCCCTTGATGCCGGTCGATTCAGCCCACACCGGCGGCAGCGTGGTGGGCACCACATTGCGCATGAGGGCGAAGCGGCCGTCACCCATTTCCGTTTCATACGCGGCACTGGCGTAGTCGGGGGTGCCAAAACTCTTGGCGTGCAAGAAGCTCAGGTGCGTCAGGTCCATCAGGTTTTCATGCAAGCGCACATAGCTGGCCTTGAGGTGCAGATAGCCTTGCGAAGTCTCCCACTCGCCTGTGCCGAGCCAGGGTTGCGGAGGCAAGCGGCTGGGGTCGGCGCTTTCCTTGTCGCCCATCCAAATCCAGATCACCGGGCCGCGTTCGAGCGTGGCATAGGTTCGCACGCCCATGCTGCGTGGGCAGCTGCTTTGCGAGGGCACATGGACGCAATCGCCTTGCGTGTTGAAGCGCATGCCGTGGTAGGCGCAAATGATGTGGTCGTCTTTGAGTTCGCCGCTGGACAGCGGCATGGACCGGTGCGGGCAGCGGTCCTCCATGGCCACCACCTGGCCATCGGCGCTGCGGTACATCACCAGGCCGCGCCCCAGCAGCGTGCGCGCCAACAGGCCAGTGCCGAGTTCGTTGGCAAACGCGGCCACATACCAATCGTCGAATACAAAAGGCGATTCCCGGTCGGCCATCCTGGCCGACGCGGCTTGCGTCGCGGCAATGACGGATGCTGCTGGAAGGGTCATGGTCGAGGTTCCTCAAGTGTCAGTTGCGTCAGTGGCATTCTTGCAGGGTCGCGATGCCCGGCATCAGGGCTGGTCCACCCATTTGCCGTGTTCGATTTTGATTGGCGAACTGTCGGGCAATTGCTCGCCCACCCGTCGCTGTGCGGTCGTCGCCGGGGCGATGTGGCAAAGCGAAGCGCCTCTGAGCCCTGGCGGTGACCGCTCAGCGGCATCCCCGACGCTGTGTGCAGCAGCTGGCTCATGCCGCATTGAACTGCGCATCGTGCTGCTTCAAAAGCGTGACAAATTGGGTCATCACCCGTGAGGGTGATCGGCTTTTCAATTGGGTGATGCCAAAGCGGTATTCAGGTTTCGCACGTGCGCTTTGCAGCAGCACCAACTGGCCGGCGTTGACTTCTTCTTGCACCATGAACGGGGCCATGAAACTGATGGCATCCGATTGCATGACCAGTGTTTTGAGCACGCTGGCGCTGTCACACACGATGTTGAACATCTGTTCGGGTGCGCGTTGCGCGCGGAACAGTTGGGTCGGCATGGAGGGGCCTGCTTGTGCAAATGCCAAAGTCTGTTGCAAAGTGGGGGCCTTGTTTTTCAGCACAGGGTGTCCTGGACGACAGACGGCAAACACGGGGTGCTTACTCAGGTGATCGACCTGTAAGTCGTTCAGTTGTTCAACCTCCCGGACATCGGACACCATGGCGTCGATTTGGTGGTCGCGCAATTGTTCGGGCAGCTCTCGCCAGGCACTGATCCGAAGATCCACCTGCAATTTGGGGTGGTTGCGGCAGAGCTTGGCGATCACGGGGGCGATCAGCGAAGCCGCGCCATAAGGCCCAACGCCAATCGACAAGTGGCCGGTTTCCAGATTCTGGGCGAGCAGCAATTCATGTTCCAAATCTTGGCGAACCTGGATCAGTTTGCGCGCATGCGACAAGACCACGAGGCCCATTTCGGTGGGCTCAACGCCGCTGCGCTGACGGTCAAAAATTTGTACCCCCATGGCGGCCTCCAAGGTCTGGATGCTGCGAGTCAGCGCCGGTTGCGTGAGGTGCAGTGTCTGCGCGGCTTTGGCAAAACTGCGGTGTTCTGCCAGTGCCAACGCGTGTTTCAGGCGTCTAAGTTCCATGAATTAAATTTATTGAACTGTCATTGAAAATGCATTGGACACATTAACCAGCGCTGGTCATAGTTGTCAATCCGTTGATCCCCTGTACGAGATTGACTGTTGAAAGGTGAACCATGTCTTTGCTGCACGACCCCGAGTTTTCTGGCCGCCACTTGCGCGAGGTACTGCGCCAACGCCCGGATCTGTGCGAGATGGAAAACTACCACGATGGCTTGGAGGTGGTGCATGAAACGGGCGTGTTGTTGGCGTTTGAGGGCGAACACCCTGACGTGCCGGCCGCGCTGGCGGCGCACGCGCGGCGCATGCGCCAGCGCATCTACCGCGCGGGCGATCGGGTTTACTGTGCCGTCGGCTATGCGCTGGCGAATGTGATCATCGTGCGCGGCGACGGTGCTTTGGTGGTGCTGGACACGACCGAGTCGCACGACAGTGCATTGCAAATCTGGCAAGACTTCAAACAGGCCGTGCCCGAGTTGGCTGACTGGCCAGTGGCCGCGCTGGTCTACACCCACAACCACAGTGACCACATCAATGGTGCTCGCGCCTTTGTCGACGAAGCCGAGGTGGCCGCAGGGCGCACCCACATCATTGCCCACAGCACCCTGATGAAGGCCGTGGCCGACAACGCCTCGGTGGTGGCCCCCATCCTGCGCACGCGCAGCGCCTATTCCTTTGGTTCCATGCTGCCGTCGGGGCCGCAAGGCACAGTGAGTGCGGGCATTGGCCCCAAGCTGATTGGCGGGGCCGTGAGTTTTTTGCCGCCCACGCTCACCTTTGACGACACACTGGACATCACGCTGGCCGGTTTGCGCTTTGAGTTTCGCCATGCCCCGAGTGAAACCGACGACGAATTGGTGGCCTGGGTGCCTGAGCTGGGCGTGTTGCTCAGCGCTGAAGTGATTCAGGGTGAATGCCTGGCCAATGTGCACACCTTGCGCGGCACGCGCTACCGTGATCCGCAGCAATGGGTGGCCACGCTCGACGCCATTCGCGCGCGCCATGCGGGTCAGCCTGTGCAATGGATGGTGCCGGCGCATGGCAGGCCCGTGGTGGGGGCCGACAACATCGCTGAACTGCTGACGGCTTACCGCGATTCGATCGCCTTCATCCATGACCAAGCCGTGCGCTTCATCAACCACGGGGCCACGCCCGACGAGCTGGCCGATTGGCTGCCCGCTTTGCCGCCGCACCTGGCGCAGCACGCCTGGCTGGGTGAGTATTACGGCACGGTCAAGCACTGTGTACGGCAGGTTTTCAACGGCTTGCTGGGCTGGTTCGATGGTGACCCGGCCACGCTCGACCCCTTGCCCCCAGCCGAGCGAGCGCGCCGCTGGGTGGCGCTGGCCGGAGGGCGCGAGGCGGTGCTGCGGGCCTTGGGCGAGAGCCAGCAGAATGCCCAATCCAGCGCGTCAACGAAAGACGAGGCTTTGGACGCTTGCCGCTGGAGTGCCGAGCTGGCCAGTTTGCTGCTGCGCATCGATCCGCAAGACCAGCAGGCCCGACAAGCCAAAGCCGCGGCCTTGCGCCAGTTGGGCCTGGCCACGCTCAATACCAATTGGCGCAACTGGTACCTCACTGCGGCACGCGAGTTGATGGGGCATTTCGATGATTTTGAACCCAAGGGCAATGCGCTGGCGGTGCGTGACATTTGGCAGGCGATAGAGCCCGCACACTTGCTGCAATGGCTGTCGGTGCGGGTGCAGGCCGAACGCTGTTTGGACGAACACCGCAGTTTGACGCTGGACTTGACCGACCGTGAGCAGACCGCTGTGCTGGAGTTGCGCCGGGGCGTGTTGCAGGTGTCGATGCATCCCTTGGGCCACCCGTCTGCCCTGCCTGGCGTGCGTCTGCGTTTGCCCTGGGGGCTGTGGCTGGGTTTCATGGCGCAAGGCTGGACGGCCTTGCCCGATGCCTTGCGTGGTGGCCAAATTCAGCTCACCAATGGCAGTCTGGCCGACTTGCAGGCCTTCCTGGGCTTTTTTGAACCCCGTGCGACGCGGCTGCCTGCATTGGCCGTGCGTTGATGGCGTGACACACTGGTATTCACACAAGGAGACTCGCATGAACTTTTCACAATTTCGCCGACGCGCTGTTTTGGCCGGCCTGGCTTTGGCCTCGTTGGGGGTCATGGCCCAGACGCCTTTGCGCATCATCACCTCTGACCAGGCCGGCGGTGCCATGGACGCGTTGATTCGGCCGATGGCAGAAAAACTCGCGACCCAAGTGGGACGCCCTGTGGTGGTCGACAACAAACCCGGTGCGCAAGGGCGCATCGCCGGTGGTGCTTTGCTGGCAGCGCCGGCCGATGGCAACAGCCTGCTCATCACCGTGCAGGCCGGTGTGGTGATCAACCCGCATGTCTACAAATACCCTTATGACCCCCTGACCGATCTGGTGCCGGTGACCGATTTGGGCCGGGGCAGTGTGATGCTGCTCATGCCCAGCACCTTGCCTCCACGCAACTTCAAGGAGCTGGTTGACTGGGGCCGTGCGCAGCCCAAAGGCAGCGTGCATTACGGCACCTACAGCCCGGGCACGATCTCACACTTTGGCGGCATGTTGTTGGCGCAAGAGGCCCAGTTGGACTTGACCGCTGTGCACTACAAAGCCTCGGCCGACACGGTGCGCGACTTGTTGGCAGGCACGGTGCAAATGGCTTGGTCCGGACCTGCTGGGCCGGTGGCGCAGCTCATCAAGGCCGGACGCTTGCGCCCCATGGCCTACATGGGCCCCAAGCGTTTGCCGATGTGGCCCGATGTGCCGACGGTGCGTGAATTGGGGTATCCGGGGATCGAGTCGGATGGCTGGATCGGCATCTTTGCCGCCAAGGGCACGACGCCTGAACAGGTGCGGTATTGGCAGGCAGAAATCAGCAAAGTGCTGGCACGTCCAGAGATTCAGGCCTTGTATGCCAATTTTGGTTTTCAGCCCGGCGGGACGGGCAGTGCCGAGTTTGCCGACACCGTGAAGGCGGACTCCCCGCGCTGGGGGCAATACATCCAGAAAATTGGCTACAAGGCGGAGTGAGCCATGGACTTTGATTACATCATTGCAGGGGGCGGCTCGGCGGGCTGCGTGCTGGCCGCCCGGCTGAGTGAAGACCCTTCGGTGCAAGTGGCCCTGCTCGAAGCCGGTCCGCCTGACACCAGCGCGCTGATCCATTGCCCCGCAGGCGTGGCCTTCATGCCGCGGACCCAATCCGTGTCACAGCGGCTGAGCACGGTGCCGCAGCCGGGCTTGCTCGGGCGCATCGGTTATCAGCCACGGGGCCGTACCCTGGGGGGCTCGAGTTCGACCAACGCCATGGTCTACATCCGTGGCCAGCAGACCGACTACGAGACCTGGGCGGCGATGGGTTGCCCGGGCTGGGGCTGGCAAGACGTGCTGCCCTATTTCCGCAAAGCCGAACACAACGAGCGACTGAGTGACGCGTGGCACGGCCAGAACGGCCCGCTCAATGTGGCCGATCTGCAAAGCCCGAATGTGTTTTCCAAGCGCTTTGTCGAGGCCGGGGTGCAGGCCGGTCTGGCACACAACGTCGACTTCAATGGCGCCACGCAAGAAGGCGTGGGGCTGTACCAGGTCACGCAGCGCGCGGGCGAACGTTGCAGCGCAGCCAAGGCCTACCTGGCGCCGCACCGGGACCGCCCCAATCTGCATGTCATGACCGGCGTCACCGTGGACCGCGTGGGCTTGGTGGGCGGCGTGGCGCGGCAGTTGCATGTCTTGAACCAAGGCGTACCGCAAACGTTGCAGGCGCGGCGCGAGATCATCCTCAGCGCAGGCGCCTTCCAATCGCCTGCCATCCTGATGCGTTCGGGCATTGGCCCGGCAGCGCATTTGCAAAGCCTGGGCATCGCGCTGGTGCACGCCTTGCCCGGTGTGGGCGAGAACCTGCACGACCATCCGGATGTGGTGCTGGTGGTGGATGCACCCGGTCAATCCGAGTTGTTTGGCCTGTCCTTGAAAGGGGCCTGGTTGGCGTTGCGGGGCCTGCTGGACTGGCGCTGGCACCGCCGCGGGCGCCTGACCACCAACTTTGCCGAGGGCGGCGGGTTCTATAAAAGCGTGCCCGGTCTGGCGCAGCCCGACATTCAGCTGCATTTTGTGGTGGGCAAGCTGGTGGACCACGGGCGCAAACCCACGCGTGGCCACGGTTATTCCCTGCATGTGTGTTTGCTGCAGCCACGCAGCCGGGGCCGTGTCCAACTGGCCGATCGCGAGCCGAACCGCATGCCGCTGATTGATCCCCAATTCTTGTCGGACCCGCAAGATGTGCAGTGCTTGGTGGACGGCGTGCGTCAGGCGCAGCGCATCCTGGCTCAACCCGCCCTGGCGGCGTATGGCCGCACAGGGTCGGCCCCGGCTTCGGCCCCGTCGGATGCGCAACTTGAACAATGGATTCGCCAGAACGCCGACACGATTTACCACCCGGTGGGCACTTGCCGCATGGGACAGGACGACATGGCGGTGGTCGACCCCGAGCTGCGTGTGCACGGTGTGCCCGGCCTGCGTGTGGTCGACGCCTCGGTGATGCCACGCATCGTCAGCGGCAATACCAATGCGCCGACCATCATGCTGGCTGAGAAGGCCGCAGATTTGATCAAGGCGGCGCAGTTCGGCGCATGAAAAAAGCGCCCGAAGGCGCTTTGAGCAAAGTTCTATGGCCGAGTCAGGGCTCCTCGCCGGGGCGATGCGGCAAAGCGAAGCGCCTCTGAGCCCCGGTGGGGAGCCCTGACTCGGCCTGCCCCATCCAGTGCGCAAAGTCACTTCTTCTTGGCCACCACCCGCACCATCTCCAGACACTGCTTGGCATAACCCCATTCGTTGTCGTACCAGGCGACGATCTTCACGAAGCTCTTGTCCAGGGCAATGCCGGCGGTCGCGTCAAACACGCTGGCGCAGGGCTCGCCACGGAAGTCGGTGGAGACCACTTTTTCATCGGTATAGCCCAGCACGCCTTTCAGGGCGCCCTCGCTCTGGGCCTTCATTTCGGCGCAGATGTCGGCGTAGCTGGCATCGCTGCTCAGTTCCACGGTCAGGTCAATCACCGAAACATCGGAGGTGGGTACGCGAAAAGCCATGCCGGTGATCTTGCCCTTGATCTCGGGAATCACCACGCCCACCGCCTTGGCCGCGCCCGTGCTGCTGGGGATGATGTTTTCCAGAATGCCGCGGCCGCCGCGCCAGTCCTTGCGCGAAGTGCTGTCAACGCTGGCCTGGCAGGCGGTGCCGGCGTGCACGCTGGTCATCAGGCCGCGCTTGATGCCCCATTTGTCGTTCAGCACTTTCACCACGGGGGCCAGGCAGTTGGTGGTGCAGCTGGCGTTGGAGACGATGGTTTCGCCGGCGTATTTCTTGTGGTTCACGCCATAGACAAACATGGGAATGTTGTCTTTGGACGGGGCCGAGATCACGACCTTTTTGGCGCCCGCAGCGATGTGCATCTGGCTGGTGGGCTCGGTCAGGTAGTGGCCTGTGCACTCCAGCACGGTGTGCACCCCCATCTCGCCCCAGCGCAGGTTGTGGGCGTCACGCTCGTGCGAGAGCTTGATCTTCTTGCCATTGACAATCAGCGCGTCGTCCGTGAAATCCACCGTGCCATCAAAGCGGCCGTGCACGCTGTCGTACTTGAGCATGTAGGCCAGGTAGTCCGACGGCTTGGGGTCGTTGATGCCGACGATCTGGATGTCGTCATAGCCGTGTTTGAGGGCGGCGCGCAGGGCCAGACGGCCAATGCGGCCAAATCCGTTGATGCCTAGCTTGATGGTCATGGTGAATGTCTCAGAGGAAGTTACGAAACCGTTACGTAACCGGATTTGAAACCAGAACCCTTGCACGGGCCTGATCCCGGACATGCTTTCAGCGCCGCTGGGCACTGGAGGGGTCCGACCGGTCAGTGGCTGACTGGCCTCGAAGAGCCCCAGGGGGCTCTTCGAACAGCGCGCAGGTCAGGCCTTGAGCAGCGCAGCGTGGACCGTGTCGGCCACGTTCTCGGCGGTGAAGCCGAAGTGTTTGAACAAAACAGGGGCTGGTGCCGACTCACCGTAGGTGTCGATGCCGACCACGGCGGCGCAGCCGTATTTCCACCAACCGTCGGTGGAGCCCATCTCGACCGCCACGCGGGGCAGGCCAGCGGGCAGCACACTTTGTTTGTACTCGCTGTCCTGGCGGTCAAACACGTTGGTGCTGGGCATGGAGACCACGCGCACACCGATCTTGCGTTCGGCCAGCAGCTTTTGCGCGGCCAGGGCCAGTTGCACCTCAGAGCCGGTGGCGATGATCACGCCGTGGGTCTTTGTGATGCCCACGTGGGCTGGCTCGGACAGCACATAGGCGCCGCGGCTGATGTCGCCCAGATCGCTCTTGGGGGAGTAAGCCAGGTTTTGACGTGACAGCAACAGGGCCGATGGACGGTGGGCGTTTTGCAGCGCCACAGCCCAGGCCACGGTGGTCTCGGCCGTGTCGGCAGGACGCCACACGTCCAGGCCCGGGATCAGGCGCAGGCTGGCGGCGTGTTCGATCGACTGGTGGGTCGGGCCGTCTTCGCCCAGACCGATGGAGTCGTGCGTGAACACATGCACCACGCGCTGTTTCATCAGCGCGGCCATGCGGATGGCGTTGCGGCTGTAGTCGCTGAAGGTCAGGAAGGTGCCGCCGTAAGGGATGTAGCCGCCATGCAGCGCCACGCCGTTCATGATGGCGGCCATGCCGAATTCGCGCACGCCGTAGTTGATATGGCGACCGATCTGGCCGCCTTCGGTTTTGACCACATCACCGGCCAGGTCCACGCGGAAAGCGGGCGTGCTCTTGGTGTTGGTCAGATTCGAGCCCGTCAGGTCGGCCGAGCCGCCCAGCATTTCGGGCAAGGCGGCGGTGAAGGCTTCCAGTGCCAGTTGGCTGGCCTTGCGGCTGGCCACGGTCTCGCCCTTGGTGTGCGCGGCCACGACGGCGTCAAACGCCACTTGGTGGAAGTTCTTGGGCAATTCGCCCTTCATGCGGCGCACGAATTCCTTGGCTTGTTTGGGGAACGCGGTTTTGTAAGCGGCAAAGGTGGTGTTCCACACGGCTTCGCGGGCTTTGCCTGCGGCCTTGGCGTCCCAGTCGGCATAGACCTCTTTGGGGATCTTGAAGGCTTCGTGGCCCCAGCCCAGGGCTTCGCGGGTCAGCTTGATTTCTTCTGCGCCCAGCGGTTCGCCGTGGGCCTTGGAGGTGCCCGCGCGGTTGGGCGAGCCCTTGCCGATGGCGGTCTTGCAGACGATCAGTGTGGGCTTGTCGGCGCTGTGTTTGGCGGTGGCGATGGCGGCAGACACGGCCGCGGCGTCATGGCCGTCCACGGCGTCGATCACGTTCCAGCCACAGGCCACAAAGCGCTGGGGCGTGTTGTCGATGAACCAGGGCGCGACCTGGCCGTCAATGGAGATGCCGTTGTCGTCGTACAGGGCGATCAGTTTGTTGAGCTTCCAGGCGCCGGCCAGGGCCACGGCCTCGTGGCTGATGCCTTCCATCAGGCAGCCGTCACCCAGGAACACGTACGTGTGGTGGTTGACGATCTGGTGCCCGTCCTGGTTGAACTCGGCAGCCAGCATTTTTTCGGCCAGTGCCATGCCCACGGCGTTGGTGATGCCTTGGCCCAGTGGGCCGGTGGTGGTTTCCACGCCGGGGGTCACGCCCACTTCGGGGTGACCGGCGGTTTTGCTGTGCAGGGTGCGGAAATTCTTCAGTTCTTCGATGGGCAGCTTGTAGCCGGTCAGGTGCAGCACCGAATAAATCAGCATCGAGCTGTGGCCATTGGACAGCACAAAGCGGTCGCGGTTGGCCCAGTGCGGGTTGCTGGGGTTGTGTTGCAGGTGATCACCCCACAAAGCCACCGCCATGTCGGCCATGCCCATGGGGGCGCCGGGGTGACCGGAGTTGGCTTGTTGAACAGCGTCCATTGCGAGGGCGCGGATGGCGTTGGCCATTTGTTGCTGGTTTGCCATGTGGGCAGCTCCGGGGAAAGTATTCAGGAAACCCAGGATTTTAGCGGTTGTGGGCCACCTCCTTTGGCCGCTTGGGTTGTCCGGGGGCGTCTGGGCGCGACAACCAGAGTACGGAACATGGCAACATCGCGGCATGAATTTCCCCGCTTCCAAAGTGAAAACGTCCCCCGCTGCCCAGGCCATGGTTCTGGCGGCCGGCCGTGGCGAACGCATGCGCCCGCTGACCGACAGCACACCCAAACCCCTGTTACCCGTGCGCGGCCAGGCCCTGATGCAGTGGCCCATGCAAGCGTTGGCACGTGGCGGCTTCACCCGCCAGTTGGTCAACACCGCGTGGTTGGGGGAGCAGATCTCGGCGCATTTTGGTGACCTGATCGTTTGGCCCGGTTTGCCTGAAGTGCACATCACCTACTCCCACGAAGGCCAGGACTTTGGCCACGCGCTTGAAACAGCGGGCGGCATCGTGCGCGCCCTGCCCCAGCTGGCCGAGGTGTTTTGGGTGGTGGCGGGTGATGTGTTTGCGCCCGATTTTGTGTTCAGCGCCCAAGCCGTGCAGCGCTTCGTTGCCAGCGACACATTGGCCCACCTGTGGCTGGTGCCCAACCCTGCGCACAACCTGGGCGGCGACTTTGGCTTGTCGGCGTCGGGGCAAGTGCGAAACCTGCCCAAAGGTTCAGAGGGGTGCGTGTACACCTTCAGCACCATTGCGCTTTACAAGCAGGCCTTCTTTGCCCACTGTGGCCTGCTCGCAGGCAATCCCCTGGGGGAGGCGCTGGCGCTGGCCCCGCTGCTGCGTGCGGCCATGGACCGGGGACAGGTTTCGGGCGAGGTGTATGCGGGCGCGTGGACGGATGTGGGCACCCCAGAGCGCTTGGTCAGTTTGATTTGATACTATTCAAAAATCAATTAAATGGGTTAATTGGTTTTAAAAAATACATTTCAAACATGATCTCCAAATCCAAATGGGTCCTTGTGACCACTTCTGTGGCCCTCTTGGCGGCCTGTGCTTCCCGTCCGGAAAGCATTTCTGCATCGTTTGTGTCCCACGAAAAGTACGCGGGCCGTGATTGCACCCAGTTGGGCTTGGACATGTCCAATGCCCGTGCTGAGTTGCAAAAGTTCTCGTCGATGCAAGACACCAAAGCCAACATCGATGCGGCCACCGTGTTTTTTGCGCTGGTTCCCGCCAGCAAACTCTCCGGTGACCATGCCGGCGATGTGGCCAAGTGGAAGGGTGAAGTGGAGGCGGTGGACACCGCATCGACCAAAGCGGGATGCAAAAACGCGCGCCCCACCTGAGCGATCTCCGCCGCAGGGATGGGCGCCGCCGATCCCACGTGGGCCAGGCGTTTTCAGGTGTGCAGGCGGCGCTCCTACAATGCCTTCATGACCTCCCACGCCATCTACGCCCAACGCCGTGCCCGCCTTGCCGCCCAGTTGGGCGCCGGCGGCATCGCCATCATCCCCACCGCACCCGAACGACAGCGCAACCGCGACAGCGATTACCTGTACCGGCACGACAGTTACTTTTATTACCTGACGGGGTTCACCGAACCCCAGGCGAGCCTGGTGATCACCGCCGAGGGGGAGAGCACGCTGTTTTGTCAGGCCAAAGACCTGGAGCGTGAAATTTGGGACGGCATCCGCTTGGGGCCCGATGCCGCACCCGCTGCTTTGGGGGTGAGTCGTGCCTTTGCCATCGGTGAGATGGCGGCGCAAGTGCCCAAGTTGCTGGAAAACCGCAGCACCGTCTGGTATCCGTTTGCCACGCATCCAGGGCTGGAAGGCCGCGTGGACGGCTGGCTCCAATCGGTCCGTGCACGCGTGCGTTTTGGCGCTTTGTGCCCCGACCAGCAGCGCGACCTGTGCAGCCTGCTCGATGAGATGCGCCTGGTCAAGGACGCGCACGAACAGGACATCATGCGCCGCGCCTCGGCCATCAGCGCCCGTGCCCACATCCGCGCCATGCAGCGCAGTGCCGCCATGCTGCGTGCCGGGCAAGAGGTGCGTGAATACCACCTGGACGCCGAGCTGCTGCACGAGTTTCGCCAGCACGGCTCGCAATACCCGGCGTATGGCTCCATCGTGGCCAGCGGGGCCAATGCGTGCGTGCTGCATTACCGCGCAGACACGGCCTTGATTCAAAGCGGCGACCTGGTGTTGATCGACGCCGGTTGTGAGCTGGACGGCTATGCCAGCGACATCACCCGCACCTTCCCGGCCAATGGCCGGTTCACTGGTCCGCAGCGCGCGCTGTACGACCTGGTTTTGGCTTCGCAAGAAGCGGCTGTGGCCGCCACCCAAGCCGGCGCCCGTTTTGTCGATCCGCACGAGGCCACCGTGGCGGTGCTGGCGCAGGGGCTGCTCGATGTGGGCCTGCTGGACAAGAACAAGGTGGGCCACGCGCAAGACGTGGTGGCCAACCGCGATTATTTCCAGTTTTACATGCACCGCACCGGCCACTGGCTGGGCATGGACGTGCACGATTGCGGCAGTTATGTCGAGCCCTCGCAGGTGGGCCAGGTCAGCGAGCGCAAAGACCCGCTGTCGGGCGAGACCATCAAGGACCGCCCGAGCCGCATCCTGCAGCCGGGCATGGTGCTGACCATCGAGCCGGGCCTGTATGTGCGCCCGGCGCCGGGCGTGCCCGAACAGTTTCACCACATCGGCATCCGCATCGAAGACGACGCCATCGTGACCGAGACCGGTTGCGAGCTGATCACGCGGGGGGTGCCGGTCCAGGCCGATGAGATCGAAGCCTTGATGAAGGCTTGAGTCGCGTGCCGGTACCCATGACCGAGTTTCAAACCGGACGCGTGTTGTCGCTGCAGGTCGGGCGGGTGGCGCCGCTCTTGGTGGGTGGGCGCCAGCGGATGTCGGCCATTGGCAAAACCCCGCTGGCCGGGTCGGTCGAGGTTGGTGTTCTGGGTCTGACCGGTGACGAGCAAGCCGACCTCAGCGTGCACGGCGGTTTGCACAAGGCGGTCTATGCCTTGCCAGCGGAGCATTTGCCGTGGTGGCAGGCGCAACGCCAATTGCACGGTGTGGCCTTGTCCGAAGAAGCATTGGTCCCTGGCTATCTGGGCGAAAACCTCAGCTTGCAAGGCGTGCGCGAAGCAGACCTGTTCATTGGGGACAGTTTGCGTTGCAGCGAGGTGGTGTTGCGCGTGACCCAGCCGCGTGAGCCTTGCGGCAAATTCAACGCCGTCATGGGCTACGACCAGGCCGCCAAAGACATGGTGCAAAGCGGGCGTTGCGGGTTTTATCTGGCGGTGGACCGGCCAGGCGTTTTGCAAGCAGGGGCCACTTTTGAAGTGGTTCCGGGGCCGCGCGCCATGGGTGTGTTGCAGGCCTTGCAGTACAAGGCCCGCAGGCACCTGCTTTGAGGGCATTTGTGTGCAAAAGTCAAAAGCCAACTCACTTCACGTGAGGATGGGCATGGCCAAACCCCATGGATTGGCGGTCTACAATGAAACTGACGCCGAACTGTCATCTTTCAAATCGGCATATTTCACAATATTGAGACGCGCTGCTGAACCTCGGCGGCCTTGATAGCACCTTCCTACACCGGAGCACAACAATGACCAACAAGCTTCAAGCCGAAGAAAAACGCGCCCAACTGCGCAAAGCCGCACTGGAATACCACGAGTTCCCCACGCCCGGCAAAGTCGCCATCGCAGCCACCAAGCAACTGGTCAACCAGCACGATCTGGCGCTGGCTTACTCCCCTGGCGTGGCCGCACCGTGTGAAGAGATCGTCAAGGACCCGGCGGCAGCTTTCAAATACACCAGCCGGGGCAACCTGGTGGGCGTGGTGACCAATGGCACGGCGGTGCTGGGCTTGGGCGACATCGGGCCACTGGCCAGCAAGCCGGTCATGGAAGGCAAGGGCGTGCTGTTCAAGAAGTTCTCGGGCATCGACGTGTTCGACATCGAGATCAACGAAAAAGACCCGGACAAACTGGTCGAGATCATCGCCGCGCTCGAGCCGACCTTTGGCGGCATCAACCTCGAAGACATCAAGGCACCCGATTGCTTCTATGTGGAACGCAAGTTGCGTGAGCGCATGAAGATCCCGGTCTTTCACGATGACCAGCACGGCACCGCCATCGTGGTGGGGGCGGCCATCCTGAACGGCTTGAAAATCGTCGGCAAAGATCCCAAAAAGATCAAACTGGTGACTTCGGGCGCAGGCGCTGCGGCGCTGGCTTGCCTGGGCTTGCTGGTCAAGTTGGGCATCCCGCGCGAAAACATCTGGGTGACCGACCTGGCGGGCGTGGTCTATGAAGGCCGCACCGAGCTCATGGACGAAGACAAAATCCAGTTCGTGCAAAAAACCGACCAGCGCACGCTGGCTCAGGTGATTGCAGGCGCGGACGTGTTCCTGGGCTTGTCCGCCGGCGGCGTGCTCAAACAAGACATGGTCAAGACCATGGCGGCCAAGCCCTTGATTTTTGCGCTGGCCAACCCCAACCCTGAAATCGATCCGGAAGACGTCAAGGCCGTGCGCGACGATGCCATCATGGCCACCGGTCGCACCGATTACCCCAACCAGGTCAACAACGTCCTGTGCTTCCCCTACATCTTCCGGGGGGCATTGGATTGCGGCGCAACCACCATCACGCTGGAGATGGAAATCGCCGCCGTGCACGCGATTGCCGAATTGGCGCAAGCCGAGCAAAGCGAAGTGGTGGCGGCCGCCTATGTGGGTGAGCCCCTGGCGTTTGGCCCGGAGTATTTGATTCCCAAGCCGTTTGACCCGCGCCTGATGATGAAGATCGCCCCTGCCGTGGCGCAAGCCGCAGCCGACAGCGGTGTTGCCTCGCGCCCCATCCCGGACATGGGCGCCTACCGCGAGAAGCTGCAAGGCTTTGTTTACGCCTCGGGCACGATGATGAAACCGATTTTCACGGCCGCCAAACGCGCCCTGAAAAAGCGCATTGCCTACAGCGAAGGGGAAGAAGAACGCGTCTTGCGTGCCGCCCAGATCGTGGTGGACGAGGGCGTTGCCCGCCCCACCCTGATCGGTCGCCCTGCCGTGATCGCCGAGCGCATCGAAAAATTCGGTCTGCGCCTGAAAGAAGAGCTGGATTACGACGTGGTCAACGTCGAGCTGGACCATCGCTACCGTGATTTCTGGCAGACCTACCACCGCCTGACCGAGCGCAAGGGCATCACCGAGCAGATCGCCAAGATCGAAATGCGCCGCCGCCTGTCACTGATTGGCGCCATGCTGCTGCACAAGGGCGATGTGGACGGCATGATCTGCGGCACCTGGGGCACCAACCCCATGCACCTGAACTACATCGATCAGGTCATCGGCAAGCGCGCAGGGGTCAACACCTATGCCTGCATGAACGGTTTGATGTTGCCTGGTCGCCAGGTCTTCATGGTGGACACCCATGTGAACTACGACCCAACCGCTGAGCAATTGTCCGAATTCACCATCCTGGCAGCAGAAGAAATGCGCCGTTTCGGCCTCAAGCCCAAAGCGGCCTTGCTCTCACACTCCAACTTCGGCTCCTCCAACCAGCCCAGCGCCGTCAAGATGCGGCAAGTGCTGACGTTGCTGCGCCAAAACGCCCCGTGGCTCGAAGTGGATGGCGAAATGCACGGTGACGTGGCGCTGGATGCGGCCGCGCGCCAGGCCATCATGCCCCACAGCAACTTGATTGGTGATGCGAATTTGTTGGTTTTGCCAAACATCGATGCCGCCAACATCGCCTACAACCTGCTCAAGACCGCCGCGGGCGGCAACATTGCGGTGGGGCCTGTTTTGCTGGGAGCGGCCAAACCGGTTCACATCCTGACATCCAGCACCACCGTGCGCCGGATTGTGAACATGACGGCCTTGACGGTGGCCGATGCCAACGCAGCCCGTTAAGCCACAAAACGACAGCGAGCGCTAACTTTAAGTTCGAATGCCCAGACAGGCCGTGCCTGTTTATTGGGCATTCGCTTGCTTTTTTATGTCGTTTGCCTCACACTAGCGCCTTCGAGTTTTCGGGTAAACCCGGGGGCTTCTGAAAGGTGTTTTCATGAAGGTGGCGCGACAAATCGCTGCCCTGCAGCGCTGGATGCCGGTGCTTTTGGGGCTGGTGTTATCAATTTGCACTGTTTTGGTGCAGGCTCGTCCAGCCGCCGATGCCCAAACTTCACCGACGCTGTCGGTGGCAGATTTGCCGCGTGAAGGCCAAGAAACGTACCAACTCATCCGCAAGGGCGGTCCTTTTCCCCACGAAAAGGACGGGACGGTTTTTGGCAATCGCGAGCGAATTTTGCCCCGCGAGACGCGGGGGTTTTACCGTGAATACACCGTCAGAACACCCGGGGTGAAGCACCGGGGAGCGCGGCGCATCGTTTGTGGTGGCCAGGTTCCCCGTCAACCACAGGCCTGTTACTACACACCAGACCATTACGCGAGTTTTCGCGTGATCGTCGACCAGCCTTGATTTTTTGACTTTAGAGAAAGACCACGGAGATGGACACGCCGATTCGTCACGACCAAGAGACGCCCCTGAAGGGCGTGCGGTCTAACATCGTGCAGTCGATCCGCGCCTACCGCGTGAGCGATTTGCAAGATGCTGCCCAAGGACTGGGCCACCACTTTCTGTATGCCAATCTGGCGGAAGCCCAGAGCAAACAGGATGTGCTGGACCTGATTGGTGCGCAATTCACACTGCCTTCGCACTTCGGCAAGAACTTTGATGCCCTGTACGACTGCATGACCGATCCGCTGCACAAGTCGGGCCCACAGCCTGGTTTCATCGTGGTGCTGGAGCAGATTCCTGCGCACGTCAAATTTGACAAGGAAGCCCGCGAGCAATTGCTGGACATCTTCCGTGACACCGCCGACTACTGGGGAGACAGGAAGATACCCTTCCGATGCTTCTATTCTTTTCGGTAGCCCGTTCTGCGCAAAACAGCCAAGCAGGACGGGCGAATGAGGCACAAACCGAAGACGCCGTGGTGGCCGAATCGGTCGAAGAAGGCGAAAAAATGCCCACCGACAAACTGGTGGACGTGTCGCCTTTGGCGCTGCGCATGAGCAGCCCATTCAATGCAGGTTACTGGCTCGCAGCCGCCTGACCTCGCATTGAGCCGCGCTGTATGCGGCACATGAAAAAGCCCGTCCATGACGGGCTTTTTCTTTGGCAAGCCCGCTTTGCGGCGGGCGCTGGCCAGCGCAGACTCAGACCGCTTGTGCCAACGCGACAAACTCCGCCACAGGCACTTCCTCGGCCCGGCGTTGCAAATCAAATGTGCCCGCAAAGCCTTTTTCGTCGAGCCATTTGCCCAAGGTGTTGCGCAAAATTTTGCGGCGTTGGCTGAAGGCCACTTGCACCAGGGTTTCCAGTGTCTTGACGTTGACCTCTGGTGGTGTGGCCAGCGGCACCATGCGTACCACGGCGCTGTCCACACGCGGGGGTGGGTCAAAGCTTTCGGGCGGCACAAACAGCACATTGGCCATGTCGTAGCGCCACTGCAGCATCACCGACAGGCGGCTGTAGTCCGACGTGGCCGGTTGGGCCACCATGCGGTCGATCACTTCTTTTTGCAACATGAAGTGCTGGTCTTCCACCACGTCCACTTGCGCGAGCAAATGGAACAGGATGGGTGTGGAAATGTTGTAGGGCAGGTTGCCGACGACACGAATTTTGGGTGGTGTCACGCGGGCGGCGTTGGTCAGCATCTGCGCTGCCAATGCGCGGAAGTCGACTTTGAGCACGTCCGACTCCACCACCGACAACTGCGGGTGCTCGCGCAAGCGCACGGCCAGGTCGCGGTCCAATTCAATCACCGTCAGGTGGCCCAGACGTTCCACCAGGGGCTGGGTCAAGGCGGCCAAGCCTGGGCCGATCTCGACCATCGGTTGGCCGGCTTGCGGGTGGATGGCGTCCACGATGGCATCGATGATGCCGCCGTCGGTCAAGAAATGTTGGCCGAATCGTTTGCGTGCGATGTGTTTCATTGGGGTGGCTCGCGCATCTCGACGTAGGCGCGACCACGAATGTCCTCGGCCCAGGTGGCGTAGGCCTCATCGAGTTTCTTTTCGCGCAGCAGGTTGCGCGCCATGCTGCGCTGTTCCTGCTCGGTCATGGGCGCATTGCGGCGGTCGGTGACCTCGATCAGGTGGACCCCAAATCGGGACACCAGCGGTTCGGCCACCTGGCCTGGGCGCAGACGGTTCATGGTCTGTTCGAATTCGGGCACAAACATGCCGGGGTTGGCCCAGCCCAGGTCCCCGCCTTGCTGGGCGCTGCCGTCTTGTGACATCTGGCGGGCCAGGACAGCGAAATCGGCTTTGCCGGACAGCACCGCCTGGCGAACTTCGCTCAGGCGTGCCACGGCCTGTGCTTGCGACATTTGGGCCGAAGGCCGCAGCAGGATGTGGCGGGCACGGGTTTGCGTCACGATGAGCGCGTTGGCCTGTTGGCGCTCCACGACTTTGAGGATGTGAAAGCCTGCGGCCGAGCGAACGGGCTCGGTGATTTCACCCGCCTTCAGCTTGTTCGTTGCGTCCAGGAACAGATCGGGATAGCGGTCAGTGGGGCGCAGGCCCATCTCTCCGCCGTTGGCGCCACGGTCGGTGGTTTGCGAAAAGGCTTTGGCCAATTCGGCAAAATTTTCACCGCCGCGTGCGCGCCGTGCGATGTCGGCGGCACGTTCACCCAAAGCCTGGATTTGCGCCGGGGTGCTGTTCTCGGGCACGGCAATCAGGATCATGCCCAGGTTCAATTGCCCGGGCGCTTGTGCCGCTTGCGTCTTGATTTGTTCGCGCAGGAATTGCTCGACCTCGACATCGCTGATGCGGATGCGGCCTTCCACCTCGCGCTCGCGCAAACGGCTGAGTGTCAACTGGGTGCGCAGTTGTTCGCGAAACGCAGTCAGTGTGAGGCCCTCTTGTTCCAGCCGTTTGTGCAAGCCCTCACGCGTCAGCTGGTTGCTGGCCGCCACGTTGAGTTCGGCTTGTTCAATGGCCTCGTTGTCGATTTTGATGCCCGCGTCCCGCGCCTGCTGCAATTGTGCTTTCTCGTTGATCAATTGCTCCACGGCCAAGCGGGTGAGCTCTTTGGCGTCGGGCGTGCTGCCGCCACGTGCGCTGGTCTCGCTGGCCAGACGTTGCCGCCGCACCTGGACATCGCGGTTGGTGATGGGCTCGGAGTTCACCACCGCGACGATGAAGTCGGCCTGGCGAATGGGCGCTGCCGCGGTGCTTGCCGCAGTTGCCGCGGTTTGGGCCATGGCGCCGAGCCCGCTGAACACAGCCAGAATGGCGCCGAGCAGAGCGGTGCGTGCAGGAGAGAACAAGTTATTCATAGTGCTGGAACCGACTGGGTTGAACCGTGCTGTCGCGCAGGTATTGGTAGCGGGGAATGTTGTCACTGAGGCTTTTGAGCGGGCTGATGCCCACGCGTGCAAGACCAATGAATTCAAGTTGAAACAGGATGCGGCTGGTCGCGCTGCCGGTGCTGCTGCTGGAGATGTTGGTGGGGCGTCGCTCGAAGGCGATGCGGCCAATCCAGCAGCCCGCATCGTATTCCAGACCCACCAGCGTGTCCACGAGGCTGCGCTCTTTCAGGCTGTAATTGAGCCGGCCCACCGTGTACCAGCGGTCCGGTCCCAGTCCTTGGCCTGGGGTGCGAGACCAGGCCGTTTCGGCTTGCCGGTCGGTGCGCCCCAGCAGATCGCTCAGGGGCCACTGCCAGCCGACATCCAGGAACTCGGAGTTGGGGGTCACCTGGTTGTTGGCGCGGTAAGCCGTATTGATGACGCGGTAGGGGCTGTGGCTGTAGCGTGCCTGCAAGGTGGTGCGGCTGAGCTCGTGCGTCTGGTTGTTGGCCTGGATGGTGGCGTCCAAAGACCAGCGGTCGTCCCAGCGGATACCGGCACCAAACAAGATGTCGCTCAGACCTGCCGCGCTGGTGGTTTGTCCCGGCAGCACCACCTGCTGGTCTGAAAACCGGATGCGTTGGGCGGCGCCCACCCGGAGCATTTCAGCGCCGTTGTGCGCATCGAAAAAGCGGCTGCTCACCCCCAGCGTCATGGCATCGTTGTCGGCCAGGCGGTCCTGGCCCACATAGGTGTTTTCGCTGTAAATGGTGGACAGGTTGAAATCTGTGGCCCCGCTGTCGTAGATCGGCAGCATGCTTTGATCTTTGTAGGGCGTGCGCGTGTAAAAAGCCCGTGGCTCCAGCGTTTGCAGCACCTCACGGCCAAACCACCGGGTTTCGCGTTCAAACACCAGACCAGAATCCAGACTGAAGGTGGGCAAGACCCGGTTCACCGACAGCGCGCCGTTGTCCAGCACGCGGTCCATCTGGTAGCGCGTGGCATGCAGTTGCAGCTTGGGCGTGATGAAGCCCCAAGGGCGGAGCCAGGGCCGGCTGACCTGGGCGTGCACCAAGCTGCGTTCGCCGTTGCGCGGCAAGACCCCTGCATTGACCAGGCTTGCAATGCGCGAATAGTCGGCTTCAAAGCGGGTGGTGTCGGCCACCACGGACCAGTCCAGGCCCTCGGCTTGCCACTGGCCATAGCGCATGGTGATCTGTGGGGCCCGGTCGTAAGGCGGGGCGGCTTCTTGCAGGTTTTGCCAGCGCTGCACTTGGGCGCTCATGCTGAAGTCGCCGCGCCCCCAGGACAACACACCCGTGGACGGCAGCACGCGCTGGGTCAGCGTCAGGCCCGAGCGGGGGAAATCTCGCCAGTAGTTGTCGTCGCTGACGCGGTTCAAGGTCAGGCCCAGACCGATGCGGCCCACGCTGTCCAGCCCGGTGTCAATGCCTCCACTGTGCTGGCTGGACAAGCCCCAGCGGGAGCCATCGCGCAATTTGTCCGACGGCATCAGGTTCAGGCGCAGCTGGCCGCTGTAGTCCCGCTCCAGATAACGGAATTCGGTGTCTGCCGCAATCCCGCGCTGGCTCATCACATGGGTCGTGACCGTGGCGTCGCGGTTGGGTGCGATGTCGAAATAATAGGGCTGCGCCACCTCCACGCCATTGACCGTGTCGATGCTGAACAGCGGCGGCAGCAAGCCGGATTTGCGTTCATCGGTCAAAGGCAGACTGATCGAGGGCGCCACCAAAATGGGCACATCCTGAAAGCGCAATTGCACGCCTTCGGCCAGGATGGTGGACTCTTCTTCGTCGATCGTCAGTTGTGTGGCCTTCAGCAGCCATGCGGGCAACCAATCCGGGCCCGGGGTGCGGCGGCAGGTCGAGTAGACGGCCTGGCGAATGAGGGTCCGCTGGTTGTCCACAAACTCGACTTCAGCCGCGTGACCATAGCCGCCGCTGCGGGCCAACTCAAAGTCAGGTTTCTCAAAAAAGCCCTGGAAGCTGTCCACTTTGAGCTTCAGGCGGGGGCCTACGAACACACTGGTTTCGGTGCTCACGCGCACCTGACCGGATGCATTCACCACATCCTGCGTCTGGTCGTAGTTCACCCGGTCGGCGCTCACTGTCAGGCCGGGGCGCCGGATGCTGGCCTGGCCCTCAATGACCAAGTCCATGTCGGGCCGGGCGGTGATGGTTTGACCTTGGACAAACACCGCGCCTTCGGACTTTTGGCGCTCGGTCACTTTTTCTTCCAGCAAGGGGCTGCTGCGCAGCGGCAAACCTGCCGACTGGGCCTGGGCCCAACCCGCGTTCAGGGCCAACAACACCGCGACAGCCACCGCATGGGGGGGCGTGCTGGCGATGGGGGGCAAGGGCAAGGACGGCGAAGCGAAAGGGGTGGCCACAAATTGGGGGTCGGGTGAAGGAAGCGGTCTGCCTTCGCCCATTCAGGGCAGCGGCAGGCTTTGTAGAATGCGATTATCCATGAGCCACCCCTCTTCTTTATCCCCCACCTTGCTGCCCACGTCTGTTTCGGAAGTCTGCTGGGCAGACCCGGCCCGCCAGGGTTTGTTCAACCACTGGATGGCGGGCATCGCTGCGGCGCACGGGCTGTTGCCCGAGACCCTGCGGATTGCCTCGGCCGATGCCAGTTTTCGCCGTTATTTGCGGGTCGACACCACGCAAGGCCACAGCCGCATCGTCATGGACGCGCCGCCTGAGCAAGAGAACTCAGAGCCCTTCGTTCGCATTGCGGCCCTGCTGAAAGACGCGGGCCTGCACGCGCCCGAAGTGCTGGACTGGCATGCCGCCCATGGCTTCATGCTGCTCAGTGACCTAGGCGATGCGACCATGATGTCGGTCATCGATGCGGAACGCCCGCAAGCCAACCATGGGCTGTACATGCAGGCGGTCGATACGCTGATCCAGTGGCAACTGGCCTCGCGTCCGGGGGTGTTGCCGCCTTATGACGAGGCCTTGCTCCAGCGCGAATTGAAGCTGTTTCCGGACTGGTATCTGGGACAGCACAAAGGCGTGCAACTGGGCGGCAAGCAGGGCGAAGTGGTGGACAAAGCCTTTGCTCTGATCGTGCAACGCAACCTGGCGGCGCCCCAGGTGTATGTGCACCGGGATTTCATGCCGCGCAACTTGATGGTGCCCGTGGCAAGCCTTGCAGACACCGGTGCCCGCAACCATCCGTTGGGGGTGCTGGATTTTCAGGACGCCGTGTACGGCCCGATCACTTACGACGTGGCCAGTCTGATGCGCGACGCCTTTTTGACTTGGGACGAAGACTTTGTGCTGGACATCACCATCCGCTATTGGGAAAAAGCCCGTCAGGTCGGCCTGATGGATTTTGAAGACTGGCACAGCGACTTTGGCGCGTTTTACCGTGCGGTGGAATGGATGGGCTTGCAGCGCCACCTGAAAGTGGCCGGCATCTTTGCCCGCCTGACCCTGCGCGATGGCAAGCCCAAATACCTGGCCGATGCGCCCCGCTTCATCCACTACATCCGCAAGGCCTGTGACCGTTACCGCGAGCTGGGCCCGTTGCTCAAGGTGATCGACGAGATCGAGGGCACCACGCCCCAAGTCGGCTTCGCTTACGGACGGATGTAAACACCCCATGCCCCGCTTTTATTGCCCTGCTCCCCTGGCCACCGGTCTGGCGTTCAGCCTGCCCGCTGGCGCTGCCCGCCATGTGCAGGTGCTGCGCCTTCAGCCGGGCGACGCGATGACCCTGTTCAACGGAGAAGGCGGCGAGTTTGACGCCACCGTCACCCGCATGGGGCGCAGCGATGTCGACGTGGAGATTGGCCTGCACCATGCCGTGGAGCGCGAAGCCGCCCGCGCGGTGCACTTGCTGGCGGGCATCACCGCCAATGAGCGCATGGACTGGCTGGTCGAAAAAGCCACCGAACTGGGGGTGGCCAGCATCACGCCTTTGGTGGCCGAGCGCAGCGTGCTCAAGCTCAAGGGCGAGCGCGCCGAGAAAAAGCTGGCGCATTGGCAAGGTGTGGCCGTGGCCGCGGCCGAGCAATGTGGCCGCAACCGTGTGCCAGTCATCCACCCTGCGCGCAGCCTCAAAGAGTGGCTGGCCCAGCCGATGGCCGATGCCGATCGCTGGGTGCTGTCGCTGGCGCAGGGCACGCAGGCTTTGGGCGCCGTGCACACCGGCACCCGGCCCGTGGTGGTGCTGAGTGGCCCCGAAGGTGGCCTGGCACCCGCCGAAGAGGCGGCGGCTTTGGCTGCGGGTTTTTTGCCAGTGACCCTGGGGCCGCGTGTGCTGCGCGCCGAAACCGCACCCCTGGCTGGGCGGGCCGTTTGCGCCTGAACGCCAGCTGTGTCATGGTCGTGACCTGTGCGGCCTGGTGTGGCCCAGCTTTATAAGCATTCGGCGATACACTGGATCGCATGAATGCCAACCTGATCCTCCTCACGCTCTGTCAGGGCCTGTTTCTCACCAACAACGTGACCTTCATCGCCATCAATGGCCTGGTGGGTCTGAGCATGGCGCCCATGGGCTGGATGGCGACTTTGCCCGTCATGGGCTATGTGGTTGGCGGTGCGTTGTCCACCGGTTTGGTGGCCAAAAGCCAGTCGCGTTGGGGGCGCAAGGTGTCGTTTCAGCTGGGTTTGGGCGTGGCCTTGTTGTCGGCGCTGTTGGCCGCTTATGCCGCCTGGAGCCACAACTTCTGGTTGTTGGTGGCGGCCACGGTGATCGCCGGTTATTACAGTGCCAACGGCCAGCTGTACCGTTTTGCCGCTGCCGAGCTGGCCGCTGACGGCTTTCGCGAAAAGGCGGTGTCGCTGGTGCTGGCGGGTGGCCTGATCGGCGCCATTGTGGGGCCCAACCTGGCTTCTCGCACCCGCACCTTGTACGAGGTGCCGTTTTTGGGCGCTTACCTGGCGCTGGGCATCGTGGCCGTGTTGGCCATGGGGTGCATGGCGTTCATTCGGTTCCCCGCGGTGCCCGCCAAAAAGCCTGGCGACAGCGCAGGGCGGCCTTTGTCCGAGATCATGCGCCAGCCCGAGTTCATCGTGGCGGCGGCGGCGGCCGCGCTCAGTTACGGCGTGATGAATTTGCTGATGGCCGCCACGCCGCTGGCCATGCAGGTGTGCGGCTTCAGTTTTGACGACGCGGCCCTGGTGCTGGAATGGCATGTGATCGGCATGTTTGCGCCGGGTTTTTTCACCGGTCACCTGATCAAGAAATTCGGCACACTGCCCATCATGGGGGTGGGCGTGGTGCTCAATTTGGCATGCATTGCCGTTGCGCTGACCGGGGTGGCGCTGCCGCAGTTTGTGCTCGCCTTGTTCTTGTTGGGCCTGGGCTGGAACTTTCTGTTCACCGGCAGCACCACCTTGGCCATGCAAGCCTGGACGCCCGCCGAAAAAGACCGGGGTCAGGCCGCCATCAACTTCTTTGTGTTCGCCACCATGGTGGTCACGTCGTTTGCCTCGGGCGCGCTGGTCACCACCCAGGGCTGGGTGTGGCTCAACATCGGTTCATTGCTGCCTGTGGCCTTGACGGGCGCGGCCTTGCTGTGGATGGCGGTCAAGCAGAAAAGCGCGCCAGCAACCAGCGCTTGAGGGCGCTGAACACCTGTGCGCGGTAGAGGTCGTTGAAGATCTCGTGGTACATGCCCTCAAAGCGGTGGGCCTGCACCACGTCCTGGGGCGCAGCTTCGGCGAAATCGGCCGTGGCCTGGGCGTTGACCAGGTGGTCTTGACCCGCGTAGAGCAGCAAGGTGGGGACCGACCACTGTGCGGCGTCTGCCAAGGTTTGGGCGCCATTGTTCAGAATCCACGCGGCCAGGCCCGTGGCGATGCGCCGGTGCACCAGCGGGTCGGCCAGATAGGCTTTCACCACGTCGGGATCGCGCGCCACGAATTCGGTCTTGAGGCCGTTGTCCACACGCAGATGGGGCAGCACACGGGGCAGTGTGGCCAGCAGCATCTTTTCGAGCAGGTTGGGAAACGCCCCGAAAGCGGGTGAAGACAACACCGCCGCATCGACCGGACGCCACTGTTCGGCCAGGGTGCGGGCCACCACCAGGCCACCCATGCTGTGGCCCAACAAAATGAGGGGAACCCCGCCATAAACCGGGTGTTGCCGGGTGTCGTCGATCACCCGGCACAAATCGGCTTGCAGACTGCCCGGGCGCAACAGGTCGCCACGCGCGCCGCCGGATTGGCCGTGCCCTTGCTGGTCGTAAGCGCGCACGGCAAAACCCCATTGGTGCAAATGCGCCGCCAACTCGCCATAACGCCCGGCGTGCTCGCCCAGGCCGTGCACCAAAATCACCGTGCCCAAGGGCCGCGTGGCAGGCAAGGCCCAGTCAAACACCGCCAGCGTGCCCGCTTCGCCGGGCAGGCTGGATGCCGTGGGCTTTGAAATCGACAGCCGCTGCATGGACGTCATGGCATGCGGGCCATGACTTCGGCCACGGCGGCGGTCAGCTTCTTGGCATAAGGCACATGCAAAAACTCGTTGGGGCCGTGCGCGTTGCTCTTGGGCCCGAGCACGCCGCACACCATCATTTGCGCCTTGGGGAAACCGGCGCTCAGCATGTTCATCAGGGGGATGGTGCCGCCCTGGCCAATGAAGCCCACGGGGGCGTCAAAGTGGGCCTGGCTGGCGCTGCTGAGGGCCTGTTCGAACCATGGCAGGGTGCCGGGCGCGTTCCAGCCGGTGGCACCGCCGTGGGGCTCAAACGTCACTTTGGCTTGGTAGGGCGCGTTGTCTTCGAGCAAAGCTTTCATCTCGGCGATGGCTTGCGTGGCGTCCACCAAGGGGGGCAGGCGCAGGCTGAGCTTGAACGCGGTGTAGGGCCGCAACACATTGCCAGCGTCTTTCAGGGCCGGAAAGCCGTCTGCACCGGTCACGCTCAGGGTGGGTGTCCAGGTGCGGTTGAGCAGGGCCTGGGTCGGGTTGGTGGTGGTGGGCAGGGCAAAGCTGGTTGAGCCGCCGCAGTCGTAATGCGCCCAGGGGAAGCGCTTGTACACCTCGTCGCCCAAAATCGCGGCCGTGGCCTGGGCCTGGGCCAGGCGTTCGGCAGGCACTTCGCAATGGAAACTGGCGGGCAGCAAGCGGCCCGTGGCGCTGTCTTCCAGGCGGTCGAGCACCTGGCGCATGATGCGAAAGCTCGACGGCACCAAGCCCGAAGCATCGCCCGAGTGGATGCCTTCGGTGAGCACTTGCACCTTGAGCGTGCCGCTGGCCATGCCGCGCAGGCTGGTGGTGAGCCACAGCTGCTCGTAATTGCCCGCGCCGCTGTCCAGGCAAATCACCAGACCCACATCGCCCAGACGGGTGCGCAGCGCGTCCACATAAGGCAGCAGGTCGTAAGAGCCCGATTCTTCGCAGGTCTCGATCAGGCCGACGATGCGCGGGTGTGGCGTGTTCTGGTTTTTCAGCGCCTGCACGGCCGCGATGCTGGCGTACACCGCGTAGCCGTCGTCTGCACCACCCCGTCCATACAACTTGCCGTCTTCAAGCACCGGGGTCCAGGGGCCGAGGTCGTTGCGCCAGCCGTTGAATTCGGGCTGCTTGTCCAGATGGCCATACATCAACACCGTCTGGCCCGAACCCTCTGCCGCTGCGCGTGTGGCCGCCACTTCAAAAAACAGCACCGGCGTGCGTCCCGGCAGCCGAATGACCTCCAGCGTCAGGCCGGCCACCTTTTGCGCTTCGACCCATTGCGCGGCGTTGCGCAGCACGGTCTCGATGTGGCCGTGCGCGGCCCAGTCGGCGTCGAATGCGGGCGATTTGGCCGGAATTCCAATGTATTTTTTCAGCTCGGGCAGGATGCGGCTGTCCCAGCTCTGGGTCACTTCATGCAAGGCGCGAACAGAGTCCAGCGCGCCAGGGGGCAGTTCACGGTGCAAGGGGGCGTTCATGGGCAAGCTCCAAAAAGGGCAACACAAGATAAATGACTGTAGCGCGTTTGCGGGGGTGTCCGGCTGAAGGGGTGGCCGCTGTGGCAGGATGGCCCCATTTTCAGGTTGTGGAGGCTGACATGGGCGGTATTGCCAAAGAGCCAGGCGGGAGGCCGCACCACGTCACCGTGGGCGCGGTGCTGTTGGCCGCTGGCGCGGCGTCGCGCATGGGTTACCGCCCCAAAAGCCTGCTGACGCTGGATGGCGTGCCGCTGATCCGCCGCCAGCTGGGTGCGTTGACGGGTGCCGGGGTGGACGAGGTGGTGGTGGTGCTGGGCCACCATGCCGACCCGATCGAGGCGGCCATTTTGGGGTTGGCGGGCACGCGGGTGCGCAACCCCGACCCGGATGCGGGGCACATTGCTTCGCTGCACTGCGGTTTGCTGGCGCTGCCTGCGCGCGTGGACGTGGTGCTGGTGGCGCTGGCCGACCAGCCGCTGATCCAGGCGCAAGACATCCGTGACCTGATCAGGGCTTACAACCAGCGCCCCGCAGGCACGCAGGTGGTGCAGCCCATGGTGGCTGGCCTGCCGGGTAACCCGGTCCTGTTCAGCGCCGACGTGCGCAACCAGATTCTGGCGGGCGGTGTCCAGATGGGTTGCCGTCAATGGCAGCTGGCCCACCCCGAGCAGGTGCATGCTTGGGCCACGGAGAACACCGCTTACCGCACCGATGTCGACACGCCAGAAGACATCGAGGCCCTGGCGCTGCGCACCGGCCACCGGTTGAAGTGGCCCGCTGAGGGGGCTTGAACCTGGGTGACGGTCATGAATCCAGAGCGACGCTCCGAATGATGAACGTCAACGGGCATTCGCGCGCAGGGGCGCGCTCCCACAAGGTTCTGTGGTTTGTGTGGGAGGCCGCCCCTGCGGCCGAAGGTTGTTAAAGGTAAGGCCGCGCCCAGTTCAGGCCCCGCGAAGTGCCGCCTGCGCTGGCATCGGCTGGGTTGTATTCGCAACCGATCCAGCCATCCCAGCCGCATTCGGCGCTCACGCGGTCGATGGTCTTGAAGATGTGTGTCCAGTTCACCTCGCCCGTGCCCGGCTCGTGGCGCGCGGGCACATCGGCGATCTGGACATGCCCGACCCGTCCGGTGGGCAAATACTGTGCGATGTGGGTGCTCAGATCGCCTTCCACAATCTGGCAGTGGAACAAGTCCATCTGCACTTTCACACGGGCCGCCCCCACAGCCTGCACGATGCGGTGCGCGTGGTCCTGGCGGTTGAGGTGAAAGCCCGGCACGCTGCGGCGGTTGATGGGCTCGATCAGCACATCGCGCCCGGCCTGGGCCGCCTGTGCGGCCGCCCATTGCAGGTTGCCGATGAGTGTGGCGTCGGCCACATCGGCGCTGGCCCCCTCGGCGCGCAATCCGACCATGGCGTGGATGCGCGGGCAATGCAGCGCATCGGCGTAGCGCAGCGCTTGTTCGAAACCGGTGCGAAATTCAGCTTCGCGTCCGGGCACGCTGGCCGTGCCCCGGCTGCCGCTGTCCCAGGCTTGTGTGAAGCTGGTGCTGTCGGTGCCGCCAGGCGGGGTGTTGAACAGCACCTGTTGCAAACCGTTGGCGCGCAAGCGGGCCGCCAGTTCTGGCGCGGGAAACGCGTAGGGAAACAGATATTCCACCGCCTTGAAACCGTCTTGGGCGGCCGCTTCAAAGCGGTCCAAAAAAGGCAGGTCGGGGTACATCATCGACAGGTTGGCGGCAAAACGGGGCATGGTGTTCTTTCGGTCAGCGTGTTGTCATCGCGGGCCTGGGTTTTGGTGAAGTGCGTGCCAGCACTGTAAAGGCTTTGGTGAAGAAATTTTCGGTGCCGAAGTTGCCCGACTGAGCGCGATGTGCAGCCCTGATGGGGCATGGCACCACGGCACACGCCGTGCCCAGCGGGCTTGAGGCCGTTACCCAATTACGCCATCAGCGAGTTCACTTTTCTTGCGCTATTCAAGTGTCAAACTGGCTCAGTTGAATTGCAATTTCTCACGAAGAAACTCAATGAAACGCTGGGTTTTTGCCGGAAGCAAACGGGTCTCGGTGATGGCATAGACCGAAGTCGGACTGCCCTGCCATTGCGGCAGTATGCGACGCAGCTTGCCATTGAGCAGCTCGTCCGCCACGATCTCCTGGGGCACCAAGATGATGCCCATGTCCAGTGCGGCAAGCCGGCGCATCATGCCCACGCTGTTGAGTGAAAACCGTCCACCTGTTGCCGTCACTTGGATGCTTTGCGTGCCATCGTGCAATGTCCAAGAGCCGACCCGGACCATATTCAGGCATTCGTGTTGTTCCAAGTCCGCAGGCTCATGTGGCTCGCCTGAGCGCTCCAGATATGCGGGAGATGCGTACAAGCAGGTCTGCAGCGAGGCCAGTTTTCTGGAAATCAATTGCGAGTTTTCAGACTCGCCCATGCGAATGGCCACATCAAAGGGCTCGCTCACCAAGTCCACACGCCTGGGTGTGAAGTCGAAATCAAAGCTGATGCCAGGGTAGCGATTGGCAAATTCCGCGATCACGGGTGCCAGGTAGGTCACCGCAAAGTCCACTGGAAACGAGGCGCGCAGCACACCACTGGGTTGCGCCAGTAACTCACCAAGCTGCTCATGTGCGAGCTTGGCCTCGTCCACGATGCGTTTGCAGCGCTCGAAATAGATCTGGCCGGCCTCGGTCAGTTCCACCTTGCGCGTGGTGCGGTTCAACAACCGCAGTCCGATGGACTTCTCCAGGGTGCTGATGCGCCGTGACAGCGTCGAATTGGGCATGCCCATGGCCAGAGATGCGCCGCGGAAGCCCTTGGCCTTGACCACTTCCACAAACAAGGCCATGTCGTTCAAATATTCCACGCCAACTGCTCCAAATTTGCACCAATGATTTCCAAAAAACCATCTTTATTCCACAGATGATAAGGAAGATGATACGCAGCTTGTAGCAACGAGGACCTTATTTTGAAGCGCAATCACCAATTGAAATGGCATCCGGCGCACACGTCCGGTACCGACTTCCAGGGTAAGCAAGTGGCCGTCATCGGCGGGACCGGTGGCATCGGACGGGCCCTGAGCCTTTACCTTGCAGCGCGCGGCGCGCGCGTTCTGGTGGTCGGTCAGACCTTCAGGGATGCGGGCGTTGCGGGCATCGAATTCATGCAGGCCGACCTGAGCCTGATGCGCCAGGCGCACAGTGTGGCGAAGCGCCTGCCTGCCGAAAGCCTGGACTTGGTCATCTTCACGGCCGGCATTTTTGCCGGCCCTGTGCGCCAGGAGACGGCCGAGGGTATCGAGCGCGACATGGCCGTGAGCTTCCTCAACCGCATGGTCATCCTGAACGCCGTCGCACCCCGACTGGGCACGCAACGCGTCGACCCCTCCGGCAAGCCGCGCGTGTTTGTGGTGGGCTATCCGGGCAGCGGGCAGATCGGCTCGCCCGATGACCTGAATGCCGAAAAATCCTACAAGGCCATGGCGGCCCACATGAACACCGTTGCCGGTAACGAAATGCTGGTGCTCGATGCCGCGCGGCAATACCCGGGCATCGCCATCTTTGGCCTGAACCCGGGCCTGATCAAAACCAACATCCGGGACAACCTGCTCGGTGGTGGTTCGCTCAAGTCGCGTGTGATCGAAGGGCTGATTGGTCTGATGACACCCACA
>ERZ1292630.191-Hain-H41-02um-R3-191-length-67882-cov-31_pt1 | contig 67882 bp, 66 predicted proteins | sample MGYA00564408_ERZ1292630 | MGnify/ENA primary metagenome ERZ1292630 (study PRJEB36523, sample SAMEA6512641) | groundwater metagenome | collected 2019-01-08 | study: AquaDiva: Metagenomics assemblies of 32 groundwater samples
AATCTAATCTCATACTACGAGATTAAATCTGGACCAATTATAGGGGGGCAGGACAATATTTTTCGTATCTTGTGGCAATTTTGCGGAAGTGCTTGAGTTTTGAGAAGCAGCATTCAATGAGATGTCTCTCCTTATAAACTTCCTTGTCATAGTGTCGTTGCTCGATGCGGTTTTTCTTTGGTGGGATGACGGGAATCGCACCATTTTTCTGAATATAATCAACTATTTCATTACTGTCATATCCCTTGTCAGCCAATACGTAGTTGGCGTTGTGGTTCTCCAGCAATGTTAAAGCCTGCGTACAATCCGCCACTTCTCCGCCAGTGATAATGAACCTTAGTGGATTGCCGAGAGCATCGCACAGCAGATGAATCTTGGTGGTCAATCCACCTCGGGAACGCCCCAGAGCCTTGTCTTTGTGTTTTTTTTAGATGTTGCAGCTTGTTGATGGGCGCGGATGATGGTGGAATCAATCATCACATATTCATTGTCACGTTCTTTGGCGAGCATAGCAAACATTTTTTCCCAAACGCCTTGTTCTGCCCAGCGCAGAAAACGTTGATGAACGATTTTCCATTTGCCATAGCGTGGTGGCAAATCACACCATCTGGCACCACTGCGTAACGTCCAGCACACACCATTTACAAAACGCCTATTATTCTGGCGCATTGCACGGCAATCAAGGATTTCAGCCAGTATCGATTCCATCTTGCGCCATTGTGACGCGTTTAATTCGTAACGTGATGTCATGTGCGACCTCCATAAATGAGGCACAACAGTATGAAAAATATATTGATATTACGTTAATTGAAGATACAGCCTAGAAAAATAAATGCACAACCTAATAATATGGAAATCAGGGCAGCAATTTTTTCTTTAGAAATTATTTTGGGAATATTGGTAGATTTAGAAATAGTAGTATTCATAAAAAACTCGATCCCATTTTAATTTTCTTGAACAATAACTCAAAGATAAACCATTGCCATCACATTATTTGGGTAGGGTAGCTACGTCAATTTTTTTTATGCAGCAAGCTCTTTAAGTATCGCATCACCCATTTCGCCGGTGGAAAGTTTTTTCTTTCCGTCCTGCATAATGTCGGCAGTGCGCAGACCTTTGGCAAGGACAGATTTTATCGCCGCTTCCAATTTGTCTGCTTCTTTCTTCATATCAAACGAATAGCGCAGCATCATGGCGAATGATAAAATAGTTGCGATCGGGTTGGCTATGCCTTTTCCAGCAATATCAGGCGCAGAACCGTGTACTGGTTCGTACAGTGCAGGTGTTCCTGGTTCACCAAGCGAAGCCGAAGGAAGCATCCCCAGAGAGCCGGTGAGCATAGAAGCAACATCCGATAGAATATCTCCGAACATATTATTTGTAACCATCACGTCAAACTGTTTTGGGTTACGCACCAGCTGCATAGCGGCATTATCAACATACATGTGCGAAAGCTGGATATTGGGATATTCCGCTTGTCCGACTTTGATAATTTCTTCGCGCCACATTTCGGTGCATTCCAACACGTTGGCCTTGTCCACCGAGCATAATTTTCCACCCCGTTTTTTTGCTAGTTCAAAAGCAGCGCGGGCAATACGGATAACTTCTGGTGAGGTATAAACTTCTGTGTTGATACCCCTGCGAGTGCCGTCAGGCAAGGTTTCCACGCCGCGTGGCTGCCCGAAATAAATTCCGCCGGTTAGTTCGCGCACAATCATAATATCAAGCCCAGCAACCACTTCATGTTTAAGGGTGGAAGCATCAGCCAGCGCATCAAAGCACACAGCAGGGCGGAGATTGGCAAATAAACCGAGGGCTTTGCGGATGCCAAGCAAACCTTTTTCTGGGCGCGAAGCAATCGGCAGCGATTCCCATTTTGGCCCACCCACTGCGCCAAGCAGTATTGCATCTGATTTTTTAGCAGCAACCACGGTTTCATCAGGAAACGGAGTGCCAACCGCATCATAAGCCGCGCCACCTAGAAGCGCATCGCTGGTGGTGAATTTTACGCTTCCGTTATTGCTAAACCAATCAATAATTTTTTTTGTTTCCGCTATAACTTCAGGTCCAATGCCGTCACCTGGCAGGAGCAAAATATTTTTTTTGGTCATTATTTTTTCCTCAATTTTTATTCAATAATTAAAATTTCATTTCCAGAATTTTATATACAGAGTCATCATTGCGCTTGCCAATTACATCCACAAATAACACATCATTTTCTATATGATAAATTATTCTATATTCGCCCACACTAACTCGACGCAAGCCAAGAACTCGTCCTTGTATCTGTATTGAATCATGTGGATATGGATTAACTACAAGCTTGTCAATAGCTGCAACTATCTGGCGTTGGTGTTTTGCTGGGAGTTTAGGAGTAAATTTTCGCGCTTGTCTTGAAACCTCAATCTTTAGCACGATGCATTTCCTCAAGCCAATTCTGACTTTCTGCCTGTGAATGATAACCTTCTTTTGCTGCGGTTTCAGCTTGCTCACTCCAATACATATCCTCCAGGTAGCGTTCTACAGCCTGCTTTACAATAGTTGTTTGTTGCTCCTGCGTTGAAGCCCCAAACTTGCCAAGAATAGCAAGAACGCCGTCAGGCAAAGAAATATCAAAAGTAATATGCTGCATTTTATCCTCAAAAATCAAAATTTGTAGTATTTGGCATATTCTAACCAAAAGTCATTGGTTTTGCAATAAATCCTTGAAACTATCTCCGAGTTTTGCTGGTATAATAGTTATATTATCCCAGACTTTGCCGGAAACATACGGCTCATTTGCCAGCCAAGCGTCCAGTTCCTTGCGCGACTCGTAATTCACGATAATGTTCGAGCCAATCATTTTACCAGCTTCATCCAAAAGTGCAGCACCGCAGATCATATTGCCATTTGCCCGCGCCTGCGCCATTGCTTCGGTGTGCGCTGTGCGTGCTGCCATGCGCCTTGCCATCGCGCCTTCATCTTTGGCATCATAAGCTATAATCACAAATTGCTGCATATTATCTGACTTTCAATAATCGGCGTTGTTATCATTCGGATAGGCTTTTACACCAAATTCCTAGCTTCTCAACTCACTTTTTGCATGTTTAATGATTTTCAGGGCGGAGCTGCCTCCCAGCCAGGCAATGCCAAGTGCTACCAGAAAATCCGGCCACATTGAATTAGTCGCATAGACAAGAAATGCTGCCGCCAGAATCATTATATTGGCAAAAGCATCATTACGGCTGCATAACCATACAGACTGCATGTTACTGTCGCGCCCACGCGAACTATAAAGCAGAAAAGCACTTACTACATTGACAATTAATGCTAATGCTCCCACCCAGCCCATTGTGCTGTATACCGGCATAGTCTCAGAGGTCAGGTTATGAACCCCCTGCATCAAGGCTAAACCAGCCAGAACCAGCATTAATGTTGCCTTAAACAAGGCGGCTTTGGCGCGGATATGGATATGTTTTTGTATAACATATAAGGTGATAATATAGCTCAACGAATCACTGAAAAAATCCATGGAATCGGCAAGGAGTGCGCTGGAATCGGCAATAATGCCCTGCCATAACTCAATCACAAACATAACAAGATTAAGCACCAGAACAACCCACAGCATTCTACGGTCGTGGGTTATATGGTCATGATCATGCGTGTGACATTCCGACATTTACGCCGCCAGCCAAGGAGTCACTTCTTTCTGCTTGGCTTCGTAGGCTGAGATTTCTTTAAGCTTCTGCATGGTAAGACCAATATCATCAAGACCATTTATCAGGCAGTTTTTACGGAAAGGTTCGACCTCAAAAGAAAATGGAGATGTATTTTGTCCTTCCGCCTGCACGATCTGTTTTTCTAAATCCACGCTGATTTTTTTGCCGCTCTCTGCTGCTTGCATTAAAAGTGACACTTGCTCTTTTGGCAGTACAATTGGTAATATACCGTTTTTGAAGCAGTTATTATAAAAAATATCGGCATATGATGTGGCAATTACGCAGCGAATCCCGAAATCGAGCAAAGCCCACGGTGCGTGTTCGCGCGAAGAGCCACAGCCAAAATTCGCGCCGGAAACTAAAATTTCTGAGTGGTCATATGGCGCGCGGTGCAGCACAAAATCTTCAACGCGCGAACCATCAACGCGAAAGCGCATTTCATAAAATAAACCTTCTTTAAGGCCGGTGCGGGCAATGGTTTTCAGGAACTGCTTGGGAATTATCATGTCGGTGTCGACATTATCAATCGGCAGCGGCGCGGCAATGGCGGAGAGTGAATTAAATGGTTTCATATCAAGTCTTCCAAGGGTCTAAATCAATCGGTGTAAGGTGAGTAGGCTGCGCTGGTTTGCCATAATCCAGTTCATCCCAGTTGACTATTTGCGTTTCCCTTTTTTTCTCGTCTTTCTTTTCTTCTTTTTTCTTTTTAGAGAAGAGTGATTTAATTGAGCTGAAAAATCCCATTATTTTATCTCCCTTATATCCGCCAGTCTTCCAGTCACCGCTGCGGCAACTGCCATAGCTGGTGATAACAGGTGAGTGCGACCGCCGCGCCCCTGCCTGCCTTCAAAATTGCGGTTGCTGGTAGAGGCGCAACGTTCGCCGTTTTCCAGCTTGTCAGCGTTCATGGCGAGGCACATTGAGCAACCCGGTTCGCGCCACTCAAAACCTGCCGCGAGGAATATTTTATCCAGCCCTTCTTTTTCCGCCTGTTCTTTAACCAGACCGGAACCGGGAACGACCATAGCCAGCTTTACATTGCCCGCCACTTTGCGTCCCTGCGCGAATTTTGCAGCTTCCCGCAGATCCTCGATGCGTCCGTTGGTGCAGGAGCCGATGAATACTTTATCTATCACTATATCGGTAAGTTTCATTCCGGCGGTGAGCCCCATATATTCCAGTGCCCGCGCTTTGGTTGGCGTGTCACCAGCGGGAACGGTAGCAGTTATAGGCAGCACATCTTCCGGCGATGTTCCCCAGGTTACTTGCGGGGCGATATCGGCAGCGTTTATAATAACTTCCGCATCATATTTCGCGCCAACATCTGATGGCAATGTTTTCCAGTAGGCAACGGCTTTGTCAAAATCAGCACCGTGCGGCGCGTGGTTACGACCGCGCAAATATGCAAAAGTTTTTTCATCAGGTGCGATGAGACCGGCGCGTGCGCCCGCTTCAATCGACATATTGCATACTGTCATGCGCCCTTCCATCGATAAATCTCTGATAGCTTCGCCGGCATATTCTATCACATAACCTGTCCCACCAGCAGTGCCTATCCTGCCGATGACAGCGAGGGTTATATCTTTAGCGGTAACGCCTTCTGGCAGTTTTCCATCAACCCGTACCAGCATGTTTTTTGCGCGGCGTTGAATTAGTGTTTGCGTGGCAAGAACATGTTCAACTTCTGAAGTGCCGATGCCAAATGCCAGCGCACCAAATGCGCCGTGGGTGCTGGTGTGTGAGTCACCGCAGACGATAGTCATTCCCGGCTGGGTAAAGCCCTGTTCAGGACCTACGATATGCACGATGCCCTGACGTTTATCATCCATCGCATAATGGGTGATACCAAATTCCTGAGCGTTATCTGCCAAGGTCTGCACCTGAATACGCGAAGTCTCGTCCTTGATAATGCCTTGCTTGCGCTCAGGCGTAGTCGGTACGTTGTGGTCGGGAACGGCAAGCGTCGCATCGGGACGGCGAACCCTGCGCCCACTTACGCGCAGCCCTTCAAAAGCCTGTGGACTGGTCACTTCATGCACAAGATGGCGATCAATATATAACAGGCAAGTGCCACCATCCTGCTCAGATACAAGGTGGGAATCAAAGATTTTATCAAAGAGAGTTTTCATAGAAGATAATTAGATAAATAGATTATTAGATAAATAAAAATAGCACCAATTATCTAATAATCAAATCATCAATTCATCTAAGCTTCAATCTTCTTCGCATCGCGTTTTTCGGTAATGCGGGCAGCTTTACCGGTGAGACCACGCAGATAGTATAATTTAGCGCGGCGAACTTCACCTTTACGCACCAGTTCAACGCTTTCAACGCGTGGTGAATAGGTTGGGAATACGCGTTCAACGCCTTCGCCGTGGCTGAGTTTACGCACGGTGAATGAAGAACGTACGCCGGCGTTTTTCTTGCCGATGCAGATGCCTTCAAAAATCTGGGTACGTTCGGTGTTGCCTTCGATAATGCGCACGCCGACTTTAATGGTGTCGCCCTGGGCAAAATTATCAATACGCTTGCCGGCTGCGAGCTTTTCCATGTTTTCTTTTTCAATTGTCTGCAACAAATTCATTTTACTATTCCTTTTCTTTCTTTATCAAATCCGGGCGACGAGCTGCAGTTATAAGCTTTGCCTGCTCAAGCCGCCACGCTGAAATCTCTGCATGATTGCCGGAAAGTAAAACTTCCGGAACCGACCTATCATTCCAAAATGAGGGGCGAGTATAATGCGGATATTCCAGTAGTCTAGCAAATTCTGAAGCGGATGCAAAACTTTCTTGGGACAGGGCATCTTCCTTGCCAATTACCCCGGGAAGCAGGCGCACACAGGCATCCATTATGGCTAGGGCGGCGATTTCCCCACCAGAAATTATGAAATCTCCGAGGCTTACCTCCAGCATATTGTGATGGTCGATAATCCGCTGGTCAACCCCCTCAAACCGCCCACATAGAATGATAAGCTGTTCATTTTTAAGCTTTTCTATGAGCGGCTGGGTGATGGGGATGCCCCGTGGCGATGGGTAGATAATGGTGGTTGGCGGTTGGTGACTGGTGGTTGGGAAGAGTGTTTTTGCATGTTCTATAGCCACGTCCAGCACCTCCGGCTTCATCACCATGCCCGTGCCACCGCCATAGGAAGGCGCGTCTACAGTTTTGTGTTTATCAGTGGCGAAATCACGAATTTGCAGAGTTTTTAGCGACCAGATGCCTTTTTCCAAGGCTTTTCCCGCAAGCGTTTGCCCAAGCGGCCCGGGAAACATCTCAGGAAAGAGGGTGAGAATAATGGCTGAAAAAAGAGTTGGGGAATTCATAAAGATAGTTTTTTCCAAAATCAGCCTTTTAATTCCGTCCGAATGAATCGGGTTTTTTTGGTAAATCTCTTATATAGGGTCTTTTTTTAGGCTCTCTTGTCGCATCTTCTGCCTTTAATTGTTCTATATATCTTTTGTTATGCTCAACTGATTTTTTATATTCTTCTGTCAGTGCATCCAACGATTTTATAGTGATAATTTCTGCATTAGGGAATTTGGTTTGTAATTCGTCCGGCGCGACTACTATGGCTGGTGCAAATGAACGAATGGAACTTTTCCTGCCACTCCTTTTCTCGTGAATACCAGGTATAAGTATATTCTTATACAATTCTTCGCAAGGCCTTTTGTAACCGGCTTTGTCAATGATAAAATTAGCTATTTTAAACTGGTTGTATTTTTCATCACTATAAGTGCATGGGAAAACTACTAATTTACTTTCATCTCCAAAATCCTGCGGAGTAATTGCGGGTTGTCCGACCGTAGTGTTTAGCTGTCTGAATTCTTCATTGCCTAATAATATTATATCACTTATTGCTACCAACCGTACCTTTGTAGGTTGGTTTTTTTTGTGTGTATCGACCATATAAATGCTCTCACCTATAAGTTAATTTGCCACAGTCTAGCATTTATAACTTATTAATAAAATTAATTATAGTAATTCTGTATAATAATTATACAGAATTACTATGAAAATCGAGTCCGAAAGACCGATTTTTCGCTGCGAAGCGAGCGTAACTCCAAATAACAATTAATATATCGTGACAATGGTAAAATGGTGCAAATCACAATTTCACCATATAATTCAGCATCTCAGATTTTATTCGTCCACGCAGTAAATATAAAGCAATTATGTTGGGCAGTGCCATGCCGAGTATCAGCAGGTCGGAAAAATCCAGCACCACGCCAAACTGCATAATGCCGCCGAGGAATGTGGCAAGGCAGAATATAACCTGATACAGGCGGATATAGCGCGCACCAAACATATAGCTCCAAGCGATCTCACCGTAATAGCTCCAGCCAATAGTGGTGGAGTAGGCAAAGATAAAAACATTCACCGCAAGCATTATAGGAAACCACGGCGAAACAGTGGCAAAGGCATTGCTTGCTATTGCCACTCCGTCATTGATAGTTGCACCGGCATACGCGCCGGTAATTGTTACGATCAGACCGGTAAGCAATGCAATCATAGCGGCAAAGAACGGCTCAAGCAGGGCAACGGCAGCTTCCCGCGCCGGTTCTTTTGTGCGTGCCGTAGCATGGGCGATAGGAGCCGAACCAAGCCCGGCTTCATTGGCAAAGCTGGCTCGCTTAAAAGCCATGGCGAGCATGGCTATAAAACCGCCGGCGGCAGCATTTCCGGTGAAAGCATCCTGCATGATGAGCATTAAGGTATCCGGCAATTTATCGATATTTGCACCCACAATAATTACGGCACAGATCAGGTATAAAATACCTTTAAGTGGTGATATTTTCTCTGCCACGCGAGCTATGCGTTTAATGCTGCCAACCAGAACTGAGAACACCAGCAGGGCAAATAGCAGGGCGATAATCCACTCATATCCGGCAAGAGTAGGAAAGGTCGTGGTCATAACTTTAACGGTCTGGTTTGACTGAAACATGTTCCCACCACCAAGCGCGCCGCCCAGACAAAAAACTGCAAATACTACCGCGAGGAATTTACCGGCTTTAGGAAGACCAATATCAGCAAGTCCTTTCCTGATATACTGAAAAGGGCCACCGAATATTTTGCCGGTTGCATCCACTTCGCGGTAGCACATGGAAAGCATAACTTCGGCAAATTTTGTCGCCATGCCAAAAAAGCCGGCTATCACGATCCAGAATACGACACCGGGGCCACCAACGGCAACCGCAACCGAAACACCGGCGATTGAACCAAGACCAACCGTTGCGGCAATCGCCGAAAAAAGTGCCTGCAGGTGGCTTACCTCGCCGGTTGCATCCTGACTATCATATTTACCGGCATATTTACCGGAAACAACTTTCAGAGCATGCCGGAACAACCGGAAATTAACGGCACGCAGATAGATGGTGAAAAACACGGCAGCCACCACCAGCCAGAGGACAATAAAGGGAAAACCACCAATGTCATAAAAAAGAACCGAGGACATCGCGGCCACTAACTGGTTAAAGAAAACCTGGCAAATATCCAGCCAATAATTACCTGCCGCCTGTTCCATAGAATCCCTACTGCCTTGATTTTATTTGTTAATTATTGCAGGGACTATAACAAACCGCTTATGAATTGCCACAAAAATGTCATATTTGAAGGCTGGATGAAGAATTGCCGTCATGTTAATATTTCCTGATGAGCGAGGATAATAACTATTTAAAACAGGAAAGTTTGCGCGCTGCCGGATATAGCTATCTGGTGGGCGATGCCGCGCTTTTTGCCTCGGGCATGATGAGTGGGCGCAAACATGAGGCACTTTCCGGTGTCATGTACACTGCTGGTGGCTTGGTGCTGGCGCGCTACGGCAGAGAGAATGCTGAGCGCAGGTTGCAGACGCTACAAGGTAAGCTTAAGGAATATTTTACAAATGAACATATAGCTATTCCGCAAGGCTCTGAATTAAATTCAGAAATGCTCAAAAACGAAGGCGGCATCATCGACCGCATTGAAGATTTCATGTATGCCTACCCATCGCAGATTATAAATACCATGTATGCTCTTGGCAGTTTCTCGATGATCCGTTCGGGTATGAAGCATAATAAGGGGTGGGATACTGCCTCAGGCGCATTAATCGCGGCGGGCGCATTGGCTGGATTGCTGATTCCTGAAAAACAGCCTGACCCTAATCACCGCGCCGAAGGAATAGTTGGCAAGGCATGGGAATGGGCTCAGGAAAAACCGCTGCGCGCTTCCGGATATTTATACATGGGCAATAATGCAGCACTTGTTGCTAGCGCATTTAAGGAACGGGCAGAGAATCCACAGCAAAAAAGCTATCTACTAAAATTCATGACCGCCGCGAGCTATATGGTGGCGAATGGGTTGCTGTCTATTTCTTCAAAGGACAGTGCGTCTTATATTGATAAAGATGACAATAAAAAGGCGATGGAAAAACTGGAGACCACCGCCGCGCGGGTGATCGCAGCCCAGCCGGAAGAACTGAAAGCGCAGGTAATCCAGCAGACAGCGGGGTTCCTCGCCGCGCAGCCGGATATCAAACTCTCCGCCACGCAAATTGCGAGCGATTTAACGCAGCGCATCATGGAATTATCCATGCAGCAAAATAAAAACTGGCAGGGAAATATTGGGCAGCAAAGGTGGAATCAAACACAAACTGCCATTTATTGATAAGATTAAAATGGTTATGCTGTGTCGACACAGCCTAGCGGTTATGCAATAACTTCCCCTATCACAACCAGAACCGCCCCTTCCATCTTTGCCTCTTTTACAAGCTGTGGCAGAGTTGTAATTGTACCTGTAACAACGCGCTGGGTAGGCAGTGTAGCATCCATAATCGCCAGCGCAGGAGTAGTTGCGGGCAGACCGAATTCCTGCAGCTTTTTGCTCAGTTCAGCCAGTGTTTTTTTCGGCATGTAAACAACAGTGGTTGCACCAACATCAGCTATAGCCCGCCAATCCACCCCTTCTGGAAGCCCGCCATTATGATCATGTCCGGTTACAAATTGTAGGCGGCGAGCCGATTCACGGTGCGTAAGCGGAAAACCAAGCATAGCGGCAACAGCTTGCGCGGTGGTGATACCGGGGATTATTTCCAATGCAATTTCCGCCTGTGTTGCGGCTTCGATTTCTTCCGCCGCCCGGCTGAAAATAAGTGGATCACCACCTTTCAGACGCACCACAATTTTACCGGCGCGGGCAAATTCTATCATCATGGAATTAATATCTGACTGGCGGCAGGATTTGCCATCATATCCTTTTTTACCAACCGAAATTTTTTCTGACTGTGGATTTACCATAGCAAGAACATCGGCAGAAACCAGCGAATCATAAAGCAGCACATCGGCAGTTTTCAGCACGCGCAGTGCCTTAAGCGTAAGCAGCTCCGGGTCGCCACACCCCGCCCCTACCAATATTATTTTTCCGGTCATCTTGTTATTAAATGATTATCTCTTCAGCATCGCGCCAAGCAACCCACGCACTACCTGCCTGCCTATCTGCGAACCGGCAGCCCGTATGACACTCTTAGCCAGAGTAGTTACCATACCTTCCGGCTCACGCCCTCTTGGTTTTGCGTTAGCAGAACGTGGTGTGTAATTGCTAGTAGCTTGCGAACCACCGGAACTGGCAACACCTGCAACCGCACCGGAAACCGCACCCCATATTCCACCCGCATCAGAAGCAACGCTTTTTTGCACTTTTACATTCAACAGCTCATATGCTGATTCCCTATTCATCAGCTCATCGTACACGCCTTTAATCGGACTTTGTGCAATAATAGCTTCACGCTGCGCTACAGGCATTGCTCCTACTAAAGAAAGCGGCGGGCGTATGAGAGTTTTTTGTACAATGGTAGGTGAGCCTTTAGCATCCAGCACCGAAACCAAAGCCTCACCAACACCAAGAGTAGTGATAGCTTCCTCGGTTTTAAAAGCTGGATTCGGGCGGAATGTCTGCGCCGCCGCCTTTACACCCTTTTGATCCTGCGGAGTGAAGGCACGCAGCGCATGCTGCACACGGTTGGAAAGTTGCCCAAGAACATTAACGGGAATATCGGCAGGATTCTGGGTTATAAAATACACACCAACACCTTTCGAACGGATCAAGCGTACCAATTGTTCAATTTTTTCAATTAAAGCTTTGGGTGCATCGTTAAACAGCAAATGCGCCTCATCAAAGAAAAATACCAGCTTTGGTTTTTCCATATCACCAACCTCCGGCATATCCTCAAATAATTCGGAAAGCAGCCATAGTAGTAGCATGGAGTAAAGCTTCGGTGTCTGCATCAATGTCTCAGCAGAAAGAATATTCACCGCCCCCTGCCCGTTAGGAGCTATACGCATGAGATCAGAAATGGAAAGAGCCGGCTCACCAAATAATTGTCTGCCACCCTGCGCTTCCAAAGTGAGTAAGGCACGCTGAATTGCCCCCACAGAAGCAGCTGTAATATTACCGTACTGCGTGGAATATTCACCAGCATTATCGCTGATATGCGTAAGCATGGCGCGCAAATCATCCATATCAAGCAGCAACAAACCTTCCGCATCCGCCACTGCAAAAGCTATATTTAGAACACCTTCCTGCGTATCATTAAGTTCCAGCAAACGGGAAAGCATGAGCGGCCCCATCTCGGAAACAGTTGTACGCACCGGATGCCCGTTTTTGCCAAAAACATCCCAGAAAATTACCGGACATGGCTGATAATCCAGAGGAAATCCAATCTGTTTCGCCCTTTCAACTAATGGTGGCTTGGGAATACCAGCCGCCGCAAGACCGGATAAGTCACCCTTTACATCGGCAATAAACACCGGAACTCCAGCCTGAGAAAATCCCTCGACCAGCCCTTGCAAAGACAAGGTTTTTCCTGTACCTGTCGCTCCCGCAATCAACCCATGGCGATTAGCGTATTTAAGCAAAAGCGGATGCTCATCAGCTGCCTGCCCCAAATATATTCCATTATCCCTGATAATCATAAAATCTCCTACTGTTACTCTTTCAAATCTGGTGGCAAGCGAGATATAGTGCCTTTTTGTACTATTTCTGGCCGCTCGCTAATTGGTGGTCTGCCATTGGCAGACTGCGCATAAACCCTGACATATTCCAATAAGTCTGGTATATCCTTGTCGGCATTTAAATCACCTATCATATACAACCATTTCCCTGGCTGGGAAACAGTAACTGTACATGGTCTTTTGCACACAGAAAAACACTCAACCGACCGTAAATTGATCTTTTTACTGTCAACCTGCTCTGTAAGAGTCGTATAAAAATCCGCCCCAACATTTTGTCCGCCACCATCAGAACAGGTAACACAAACCTGCAAATCAACCTTGTCATCAATAGTCATTTTTTACCAGCTATACTCTTCTCATTTCAAGAATTGGCGTTGTTAACCTTCAACTCGTGTAGTTTTTCTACACTTCGTCTCGGTTGTCTAGCCAATTCTTAAACTGCTTTGAGTATATCATCATTTCTTCAACATATTGCAGACCTAAAAACCTGTTTTGTTGATATTCCAAACTTTACCGACAAATATTCTGTAATGCAACGTACAAAAGACCTCTGCATAATGCGTTTTTCGTCATTGCGAGAAGGCGTAGCCTTCGCGGCAATCCAGTAAAATCAAGCATCATAGAAAAATGGATTGCTTCGTTTCACTCGCAATGACGCATTATGCAGAGGTCTTTACAATAGCAAACTTTGCTGTAAGGCATAAACCATATGCTAAGCATCAGCTAGACCATACTAATGAGTCCTAAAATGATATTTTTTTTATTAAGAAAATAATTGCGTCAATATTAACATCTTGTTAAACAAACAATCATAGAATGACCTTATTTTCCTAATTTTGTTGACATAACCATTATCTAACGGCAGTCTGTATAACATTATGAGCAAACAACCTAATACTGCTAAAGATACGCGCAACTGGTATAAAGACAGATATCAGTCTATGTTGCTACAACGCCGCATGCTCATGATTGTTACCATAATATCAATGATAGCTACTCTGTTATCAATGATTGTGATAGCCCGCATTATTCCTCTTAAAGGTGTGGAACCATTCCTGATTCAGGTTGATTCAAGAAGCGGTATCACCCAGATGGTTGACCCTCTCACGGTAAAAGAAATAACCGCTCTTGATTCTATAAATAATTTCTTTATAGTTCAATATGTAAGAGCGCGTGAAGGCTATAACGTGCGCGATATCTCCAGTAATTATGTTACTGTTCGCGTAATGTCCGAGGCAGGCAAGGTTTATGGGGCTTTCAGGCGCGAAGCAAACCCCAGCAATCCCCAGAGCGTGGCGGCACGTATGGGCGGGGCTGGCTCAAGAACGGTTAGATTCAAGTCAATTTCTTATATTAAGCCGAATCAAGCACAGATACGCCTTTTAATCGAGGAAACCGCGGCCAATGGTGGAACACTTCAATATCATAAAATTGCCTCGCTGGTATTTGAATACGCCAAGCTTGACCTAACCAGTGAAGAACGTTATATTAACCCATTAGGTTTCCGTGTAACGGAATACCGCTTAGATGAGGATGTATTACCAAAATGACAACACGCAATTTAATAGAAAATATTCTGCCTAAGGCATTGCCGCTAGCTATCGGTTTTTCTATAATTTATTCAGGAATCACTTATAATTCAGAAGCTCTGGCAGCAGTCAATATTGACCATGCCAGATTGTCTATGGAAGAATCAGCCAGCGATTCTGCTATTGCTCCGGTGAGGAACATAAAAAGGAAACCACCAAAGACTGCCGTGAACAACTCCCCAGAAGAAACAGCTCCTTTCGATATGCCTGATGATGCTCCAACTTATGCTCCGTCTGATTCTGACTCCAAGGTTAAAGAACTGGTTTATAATGAATCAAACGTTTATGTTGTCCGGGCGAAACACGGATATCAGACCAATATAGTTTTTGACTCAAGGGAAGAGGTGCAGACTATTTCCATTGGTGACCGCAGTTTGTGGCAGGTTATTCCTGCCAGTAATCGCCTGTTTATTCGTCCTATGACCGAAAACATCTCTACAAATATGACAGTGCTTACTAATAAACGCTCTTATGAGTTTGACCTGAAATCCTTGAATGAAGGTAACGATAGTAACGTCTATGTATTGAAATTTACTTATCCTGAAGCTAATCCGTTCGTAGCAGACAATCTTGGTGTCGAGAATGTTAAAACGGATGCGAATGCATTAGTTGCACCTGTGGCACAGAAAGAAATTACTCCGGGAAAATCTTCTTCAACAGCACCGGTCTCTGAAGCGGCAACTCCAGAGTCAATAGGATTACTGCCAATACGCTTTAATTATAGCTATACTTATTCAGGACCAGATGTCATAGCCCCTACGCAGGTATATGATGATGGGAAAAATACATTTATAAAATATAAATCCATCGGGAAACTGGTACCTGAAGCATTTATAATAGAAGCTGATGGTCGGGAATTACGAATTCCGGCAACAGTTAGTGGATCTTCTCTCATAATAGACGGTGTCGCCGGTGAACTAGCGTTACGCGACTCTGATGGTGAGATAAGAGTTTATAACGAATCATTAAGCGGACGCTAATTTATGGACAACAAACCGCCGTTTTCAGACGATAACAACTCCTCACAATCATCCCATGATTTCTCTCAGGAAGTCGATGATGATGTAGTTATTAAGAATAACAGTGCCATCAACAAAAAAAATATGCCGATAATTGTTATAGCGGTCGGCTTGATGGCATTTGGCATTTATATGTTCTCTTCTATATTTGGTGAACCTGAGAAAACAAAAGGTCCTAACCCTCTTGAAGTTGGCGACAAAACCGTTAAAGTTGCTGCTGGCAGTAAAAAAGATAATGCGAATGATATCACCGCTACAACTGGGGTAGACCTCCCACAACCACCTGTTGCCATACTGCAGCCGCCTCCACCAGCCGAACCTCTGAATAATTATGCTCCTCCACCAATAGCGCCACCTGTGCAGCTAGATCTGGATTCTTCTAAGAACAACAACACTTTGGCTGGAATCACCAGAGTTCCGACTATATCCGATGAACCTCCACCACCGCCCCCTCTTCCGGCTTTAGTTCCACCTACTCCTGAGATCACCAATATCGGGAAAAGCAAGACTGTTAATACAAAAGATAAAGACACAAAAAAACGGATTCGTTCAAATATGATGGTTCTGGATGGTGGCAAATCAAGTAGCTCTTCTTCAGCTAGAACCGCCAGCCCAACAAATGATCCAAACAGTACCTTTGCTGATAATGTTTTGAAAGCTACAACAGCCGAGAAGGCAGTAGCTACGGGTCTGAGTAATTTGAACATGACCATAGCTCAGGGTAAGATAATAAACGCTGTGCTGGAGACAGCAATAAACACCGATTTGCCAGGAACTTTGAGGGCTATTGTCAGCAGAGATACGTACGCTGAAACAGGTAGAACAGTTTTAATTCCCAAAGGTTCAAGACTGATAGGAACCTACAACACCGGCGTATTACAGGGTCAGAACAGAGTTATGATTGTATGGACGCGCGTGATACGCCCTGATGGTATTGATATAATGATTGGCTCTCCCGGCGTTGATGAGTTGGGACGTGCTGGCGCTGCAGGTCATGTGGATAATAAGCTTTTTGACATATTCAGTAGTGCAATACTTACTACGATCTTTACAATAGCCGCAGCAGCCGGTTCCGATGCCATATTGCCGGTTCAAAATGGGCAATCTTCAACCACTACTACTAATCCCAACGGTAATACTACAACAACTTCAAGTCCCGCCCAACAAGCAGCAGCAAATGCAGTTACGGATTTTGGTAATACAGGTAAACAGGTCGTCCAGAGACTGGTCGACGTTCGTCCAACCATTACTATCGATCAGGGTACTTTAGTTAATGTATTTGTAAATAGAGACCTGACCTTCCCTAGCAATCTGGACGGTGGTGTTTTCATTCAATGATGTAGAATTAAATGTCAACAGCCTCTCTAACAGCCCTTGATACTTATCTTGCTCCGCTTAAGCAATATTTCGACATGCCAAAAGTGAGTGAAATTTCTATCAATAAACCTGGTGAAATCTGGGTGGAAGTTGCCGGCGACATGGAATTATATATCGTTCCAGAATTAACTCTGGAACATTTAAAAGCTCTTGGAAGGCTAGTAGCTCAATCGACAGAGCAGAATATCAGTGAGGAAACTCCAATACTTTCTGCCACTCTGCCGCAAGGTTTTCGTATACAAATAATTTTCCCGCCAGCTGTCGAACCTAATTCTATTGCGATTTCTATTCGTAAAGCCACCACCGTTAATCTTGATCTGGATCAATATGAAGCTCTTGGCGCGTTTCAATCAACTGTCGTGCAACATGAGTCTAATCCTGTAGACCAGGAATTACGTGCCCTGCTTAATGCTGGTAGCGTCAAAGATTTTATCAAAAAAGCGGTTCTTGCCAAAAAGAATATAATTATAAGCGGCGGTACTTCCACCGGTAAAACCACCTTCCTGAATGCAGCACTAAAAGTTATTCCGTCCACAGAAAGAATAATAACCTGTGAAGATGCAAGAGAAATAATGATCCCGCATATTAACAACCGTGTACATCTTCTCGCATCAAAAGGTGGGCAAGGTCGTGCAAAAGTTGACATGCAGGATTTGATTGAAGCCTGTCTCCGTTTGCGGCCGGATCGCCTTATGCTCGGAGAGTTGCGTGGTAAGGAAGCTTTTTCCTTCATGCGCGCGGTAAATACCGGTCACCCTGGTTCAATTTCTACTCTACACGCTGATACACCAGCTCTTGCCATCGAGCAGCTTATACTCATGATTATGCAGGCTGGCCTTGGAATGAACCGCGAGCAGATAAGAAACTATGTGGAAAACGTAATCAATATCATAGTGCAGTTGAAACGTGGGGCGCACGGAATGCGCTTTGTTTCCGAGGTATATTTCAAAGAAAGTTTATAAGCTAGGCGGATATGGCAGAAGATTATAAATCCACTAACGCTAACCGAACCGCAGCAAACAGTGCTTTGGTGTGGATAATAATTACTTTCATTATAGTTGTTCCAATAGGTGTAGGGCTGGTAATCAGCCTGTTTATGTTTTATGGCAAAGAATTTGTTGCCGTTGGAATAAATCGCCCGGACATTATGGTACGGGAATATATGAAACTTCTCGAATATTGGTGGACGTATCGTACCAATCCGCACCTGCCGCAGGATTTTATGCCAAAAACCATTGGTCCTCCAGGTGCCGGAGCAATTCTCAGCCTGATTTTGCTATATATGATGCGTGCGCCACTTACCGATTTCCGCCCATTCAAATTGAAAGAAAGCGTACACGGTGATGCTCACTGGGCAACTGAAGCAGAAATCCAGAAAGCTAAACTACGCGCCAGAAAAGGTATGTTAATTGGTCGCACCGGTTCCAGTGATTATCTTATTGTTGATGACTTCCAGCACGTATTACTCTTTGCACCAACCGGATCGGGTAAGGGTGTCGGCTTCGTAATTCCCAATTTATTATTCTGGGAGCAATCAGTGGTGTGCCATGACATTAAAATGGAAAACCACCAGATAACCAGCGGCTACCGCAAGCGCATAGGACAAGAGGTATTCCTGTGGAATCCTGCTGATCCTGATGGTATCTCCCACTGTTATAACCCGCTTGACTGGATTTCAGAAAAACCTGGGCAAATGGTGGATGACGTGCAGAAAATCTGCAACCTGATCCTGCCGGAACAAGAATTCTGGCAGAATGAAGCGCGCTCACTGCTGCTTGGCGTTATCCTATATCTGGTTGCTGTTCCTGAGAAAGTGAACAGCTTTGGCGAAGTGGTTCGCACCATGCGCTCCGACGACGTGGTATATAATCTTGCGGTAGTGCTTGATACTATCGGCAAACGCATCCATCCTGTAGCTTATATGAACATCGCCGCCTTCCTGCAGAAGGCCGATAAGGAACGTTCCGGCGTTATTTCAACTCTGAACTCCGGTCTGGAATTATGGGCAAACCCGCTGATTGACGCTACCACCGCTCGCTCTGATTTTGACATGCAGCAGCTTAAAAAGCGCAAAATGAGTATTTTCTGCGGCGTTACTCCGGACAACTTAAAGCGCTTGGAGCCGTTGCTAAAAGTATTCTATCAGCAAGCAACTGACTTCATGACCCGCAATATGCCGCGTAAAGATGAGCCATACGGTGTATTATTCATGATGGACGAGTTCCCGTCACTTGGTGAAATGCCACAATTTCAAGTTGGTATAGCTTATTTCCGTGGTTATCGGGTGAAGCTCTTCCTTATCGTACAGGATACACAGCAGCTCAAAGGAATTTATGAAGAAGCCGGAATGAATTCTTTCCTCTCCAACTGCTATTACCGCATTACCTTTGCCGCCAACAACGTGGAAACCGCCAACCTTATTTCCCAGCTTATCGGCAATAAAACTGTGCAACAACATGCGCATAACCGACCTAAATTCATGGATATGAACCCAGGCGCACGTACTGTCAACACCTCAGAAGTGCAGCGCGCCCTGCTCCTACCACAGGAAGTTATCACCCTGCCCCGCGATGAACAGATTATCCTTATTGAATCTTTTGCACCAATCCGCACCAAAAAGATTTATTACTATCAGGACAAAACCTTTACCCGTCGTCTCCTGCCACAAGTGCCTATTCCACAGCAGGAGCCTTACGACCCGCGTAAGAGAAAAGCAGCTGAAGCTCCGGAGAAGCCAACTGAAACCCCAGCTTCTGAAACTTCTGAGGAAAACTCTGAAGCTTAGGAGTTGTGAGTTAAGAGTGCTGAGCATATTCTATACTAAAGACCTCTGCATAATGCATTTTTCGTCATTGCGAGAAGGCGTAGCCTTCGCGGCAATCCAGTAAAATCAAGCATCATAGAAAAATGGATTGCTTCCTGCCACGCTACGCTCGCAGTCGCAATGACGCATTATGCAGAGGTCTTTACTATAAACTCAGCACTCACTACTCAGCACTATAATTCCTACAACACTTGAAATATAAGATTCCTCTCCATAGATATATAAGCGGTTTCAGCTATAATAAGTGGGGATATATTGATGAATAAAAATAATGCCGCCGAGAGTTTTATAGAACGCAGCCTGTTCGCCAGCCGCTGGCTTATGGCACCGATGTATCTTGGGCTGGCAGCCGCCATTGTGCTTTTGCTTATAAGCTTCATGCAGGAGCTTGTGCATTTATTTACAGCCCTGCCTAACCTCTCTCAAAATGATGTCGTGCTTGGCATATTGTCGCTTATTGACCTGTCGCTGGCGGCCAATCTTCTGCTGATAGTAATTTTTTCCGGCTATGAAAATTTTGTTTCCAAGATTAATACCGATACCCATGAGGATAACCCGGAATGGAAAGGCAACGTTGATTTTTCTACATTAAAGCTCAAGCTTATCGCTTCAATCGTAGCGATTTCTGGGATTCACTTGCTCAAAGTATTTATGGATGTGGAAAAAACTTCAGAAAGCAATATCAAATGGATGATAATAATCCATGTTGTTTTCGTGGTTTCCGGAGTTTTCCTTGCACTTATGGATTTGATAGCCGCACAAGCCAAGAACTTGAAGAAGAAGTAAAGCCAATCGTCATCCCGAGTGAAACATTACTCCATGTGCTGACCGCCATTGATGGAGATAGTCTCACCAGTTATAAAGGCTGCTTCATTCGCCGCCAGGAATACAACGGCACGCGCCACCTCTTCCGGCTCACCAAGACGGCCGACCGGAATACCCTCAATAATCTTTTTCATCACATCTTCTTTTATGGCTTTCACCATATCAGTTGCGATATAACCCGGAGCAATAGCATTAACTGTGATGCCACGGCTGGCAGTTTCCCGCGCCAGAGCCTTGGTGAAACCAAAAATACCCGACTTTGCCGCTGAATAGTTGGTCTGCCCGAACTGACCAAGTTGTCCATTCATTGAACTGATATTGATGATACGCCCGAATTTATGCTCGCGCATGGAGTCGATCACTGCCCGCGACATGTAAAAACATGAATTGAGATTAGTATCTATAACCTCGTTCCACTGCTTGCCATCCATTTTATGCATTGCGCCGTCACGGGTGATGCCAGCATTATTTACCAGTACATCAACATGCCCACCAAGTTTGGCAGAAACTTTTTTCATGCCTTCCACGCAGGCATCATAATCCGCAATATCCCATTTGAATACGGCGATGTGGTGCTCTTTGCTGAAAGCTTCCGCCACATCATCGCGCGCTGCATAAGTCGCTGCCACTTTGTAACCGGCGTTCTTAAGTGCTATGGAAATCGCAGCACCAATGCCGCGTGTACCACCTGATACTAATGCTATTCTTTTGGTGGATGGTGAATGGTGTTTAGTGGATGGTGTTGTCATGATAATTTCCTTTCTAACGATTGATATAGCCTTGTAAGCATTTTTCCGACACTGTTCGCAATTGAAATTAATTGTTCAAGCGTATCACTATCTATATATTTACGCCTTTCACTTAAAATTAATTGGGTTTCTAATTCTGCCAATGAACCACGAGCGATGTTTATGAAATACAGCAATTCTTTTGTTCCCGAACGTGCGCTCCCTTCTGCTATATTTGATGGAATAGAAACAGCTGCCCTACGAATCTGACTAGCTAGTCCATACATCTCGTTCTTTGGAAAAGTTTCCGTTATATCGTAAATCTTATCGGCTAAATCCATAGAGATTTTCCACACTTCCAGTTCACGATAACTTTGAATTGCCACGTTCTTCACCAATCACTATTCACCGTCCACCATTCACCAACTACGCTCTTTCAACGCACATTGCTATGCCCATGCCGCCACCAATACATAGCGTAGCAATAGCTTTTTTTGCATCACGGCGAGCCATTTCATAAAGCAGTCCAGTCAGCACCCGCGCACCAGACGCGCCCACAGGATGGCCAAGCGCAATCGCTCCACCATTGACATTTACCTTGCTTAGATCCCAGCCCATCTCACGGTTTACTGAAACAGCTTGCGCAGCAAAAGCTTCATTGGCTTCAATTAAATCCAAATCATTTATTGTCCAGCCAGCCTTCGCAAGTGCCTTTTTACTGGCAGGGATCGGGCCAGTTCCCATAATAGCTGGATCAACGCCAGCATGCGCCCATGATTTAATAGTAGCCATTATTTTAAGGCCGCGTTTGGTTGCTTCGCCGCGCGTCATAAGCATAACCACCGCTGCGCCGTCATTAATTCCAGAAGCATTGCCTGCGGTAACAGTTCCATCTTTATCAAAAGCGGGTTTTAATTTAGCAAGGGTTTCGGCAGTGGTATCTGCTTTTGGATGTTCATCAGTATCCACTACCACATCACCTTTGCGGCCCTTAATAACCACAGGCACAATTTCATCTTTGAATTTTCCAGCTTTCATAGCTGCTGCAGCTTTTTGTTGCGAACCAAGGGCAAGAGCATCTTGATCCTCACGGGTGATACCAAATTGTTTAGCAATATTTTCAGCGGTTACGCCCATATGCACATTATGGAAAGGGTCAACCAACGCGTCATAAAGCATAGTATCAACCATGGTTGCACTACCCATTTTTACACCATTGCGTAGAGGCACGGCGTGTGGTGCCTGACTCATGCTTTCTTGTCCGCCGGCAATAACGATAGTGCTATCGCCATTTGAAATAGCTTGCGCGCCAAGACAAACAGCACGCAGACCAGAACCACATAATTGGTTCATTCCCCAAGCAGGAACTTCCTTAGGAAGACCCGCGCCAAGCGAAGCCTGACGTGCAGGATTTGGTCCTGTGTGCGCGGTTAGAATCTGCCCTAAAATAACTTCGGAAATATCACTGCCGGCAACGCCTGTACGGTTCAGAATTTCTTTGATCACAACTTCGCCAAGCTTATGGGCAGGAAGCGAGCTGAGCGCACCGTTAAATGTTCCCACCGCAGTACGCACAGCACCCACAATTACAATATCATTATCTGAACCAGCAGCCATGTTTTTCTCCTATTATTTATGATAAATAGATGATTGGATTATTGGATGATTAAGTCTGAGTAGTCTACATCCAATTATCTTGCTTCTGCCCTTTATGTAGGTAAGCAAGTTTCATTTGTCCAGTAATTTTATAATAAATTCGCAAGGCTCATGCTGCATTGCGGTATGATTCTGGGCATTGTCACACTACGAAACATCTTATCACATACTACTTGATATTATGGGATGCTTAATTTAGCTTGGATTACATATTCCACTACAAAATGTTAGGTATGATAATATGAACGCAAACAACAGCTATGGTTTAATAATCACCCCACCAGAAGAAGGCGCTCTGGCTGCCTGGAACGCTCTTGAGCCGCTGATGAAAGCTCTTGCCATTCCCAACAAAACTGCGCCGATGGATCTGGCAATAAGGGTGTTGACCAATGGTGAAGCTGTGGGAAGTGCTATCAAACAAGTAAAAAATGACAAAAACGCTGTTTATCTTAAAGGTCCGGGAATAACTCCTTCTGATAAACAAATGCTGGAAACAATTACCAAGCTGGAACAAAAAAACGCGCTTAAATTTTCACTTAACGACAAAAAAGCGGAAGCGGAATTGCAAGCAAAAGTCGATGCTTTGCGGGCTAAAAACCTGCCTATTGAACAGTTTGCCGCCGAAGTAAAATCCTACCTGAATAAAATAGGAAGCCCCAATGCCAAGTGGCGTGATGATTTGGAAGTAACTCTTGAGCGTGGCGTATCAGATGAGCTTGCCAAACGTTCTACCTATAAGCCTGCTGTTTGGAACAAAGAAACACCGTTTGAAGTACTGGCAATGGCTGCCAATGCAGCGAATACGCTGGATGGTAAAATATCTGGTGGCAGCATGAAAATTATTCACACAGCCACCGACGGCAAGGAAAAAATTACTGAAGAAAAACTCGGTGAAGGAAGTGCCGTACGCCTTTTTACCAGCAACGCAGGGCAAGTTTCTGATTTTATCGATGCTAATGTCGCAAAAATCAATGGTGTGCAGCAAATAATGCACGGCTCGAAGGCAACGGTTATTGCGGAGTATGATGTCGCACTTAACAAAACACTTTCTGGGAAACTTCACGCCATCGGCGCAAGCGAAAAAATCGCCGACTACGCGCTGGAAAAAGACAAGGCAAAGAATATTGTTAAAATTGACGGCGCACCACAACTCGCCACTGGTTTTCTGATTGATAATGTGCATGCGATACTTGCAAACAAAGCACCATCCGTGCCTACCGTCATGATTTCTCTGGATCAGTCATACGCACAGTCGGTCAAGGAATTCTGGACACTTGTTAAAGAAAATGGTGGCTTTAAAGCCCCTGAAAACTCTTCGATTATTCGTCTGTCAGCAACCAAAGACCATTACAAACCGTTCCAGTTCACAGGTGGAAATATTAAAGTTATTGACGGCACTGGCAAAGAAGTTTTCTCCAAAAATCTTGGCGAAAATGACTATGCGATGATAACAGCACTGGATATGGATAGGCTGAAACAATCAATAAAAAATACTTTTGCCGATGCGAAAGCCAGTGGCAAAAAAATCATTTTTGCTTTTGATGATGATGCTTACTATCAAACCGCCCGCGATGAGGTGAATGCGATCTCCGCATCCTACAAACAGGTGCAGGCAGAAACGCTGAAATCGAGTGTGGCTGCTGCTAAATATTTTACCGCTGGCCTAAAAGATACATTGCTGGTTTGCTCCAACATCATGGGCGATTTTTACACCGATATTGAACTGGCAGGCAAAGGTACATCATATTCAGTTGGCACGCTTGGCGACGGGCGCAAAGCAGTTGAACTGGGTACAGGCGGCACCGCTCCCGACCTACTTGGCAAATGGAAAGAAGAAGGTGTCCTGCAATTTAACCCAATGGCTTTTGTCGAAGGGCTTTCTTACGGCGTAAAATATTCTGGTGAACTTATGGCGCGTGACGGAAAAGATTCCAGCATTGCTACCACCACGGCTGCGGCACTGGAAAAAGCCCTCTATGCTACCACTGACAACGGCATTATCCTGCCTATTTCCAAAGGCGCATTCACCATGAAAGCAAGTGCAAAAGAAACCAGAATCAGCACCCACACTTTTGTAAAATCAGTGGAGTTGGAAACTCTGAAAGAATTAAAAGGCAAACATCCAGCAGCAACTGATGCAGCCATTATCAAAACTGAAAATGACCTGAAAAAAATGATGGCTTATGACGCAGCGGTTTTTGCAATTCTTGCCAGTGATAAAGCCGATAGTTGGAAAGCAAGTAACAAAGCCTATAATGAAGCACGCGAGGCAGCAGGAAAGATTGACCCGTTCAATCCTAATTATGATTTAGGTTTCGTGCTTGAGGAAAATTTGACTATGGAAAAACTTCTGGCACTTCAGGCGGAAAAAACTAAACTTCTAAAAGCTGCATAATTTTTTATGCCCTACTTGAACTTACGCGATTTTATTGAAGACCTTGAAAAAAATGGGCTTCTGCAACGCGTAAAAACTGAAATTTCCACCCATCTGGAAATGACCGAAATAGGTACGCGCTTAATCGCCAGCGGTGGTCCTGCTGTGTTGTTTGAAAATGTCAAAGGCAGTAAAATCCCAGTACTCATAAATCTGTTTGGTACAGTTGAGCGCGTGGCAAAAGGCATGGGCAAAAAGCCGGAGGAGCTGCGCGAATTTGGCAAAACCCTCGCCTTCCTTAAACAACCAGAACCACCAAACGGCTGGAAAGAAGCATGGGAAATGTTGCCGATACTAAAAACCGCTATGGCGATGAATCCTAAAGCTGTAAGCAAAGCTCCCTGTCAGGAGGTTGTGCTGACTGGTGATGATATTGATCTGGGAATTCTTCCCATACAGACCTGCTGGCCTGGTGAACCGGCACCGCTTATAACTTGGCCGCTGGTAGTAACTAGGGGATTGACCCCTGATACCTATAATCTCGGCATTTACCGGATGCAGGTGCTTGGTAAAAACAAAACCCTGATGCGCTGGCTCAAACATCGTGGCGGGGCGCAGCATCATGCCATTTGGGCAAAAGAAAAGCACGAACCTATGCCCTGCGCGGTGGTAATAGGTGCTGATCCAGCGACAATCCTTGCGGCAGTTACTCCGGTTCCTGACACTCTTTCTGAATATCAATTTTCAGGTTTGCTGCGTGGTAAAAAACTGGAGCTGGTTGATTGCAAGACCATTCCCCTGCAAGTTCCAGCGCAAGCCGAAATAGTACTGGAAGGTTACGTTTCTCTTGATGAATACGGTGACGAAGGACCGTATGGCGATCATACTGGCTATTATAATTCCGTGGAAAAATTCCCGACCTTCACCATAACTGCGATTACTATGCGTAAAGACCCTATTTACCACAGCACCTATACTGGACGTCCTCCGGATGAACCGTCAGTTCTTGGTGAAGCCCTCAACGAAATATTCATTCCGCTCCTGCAACAACAATTTCCTGAAATTGTGGATTTCTGGCTGCCGCCAGAAGGCTGTTCTTACCGCGTGGCGGTGGTATCTATCAAAAAAGCCTACGCTGGACACGCCAAACGGGTGATGATGGGCGTATGGTCGTATCTCCGCCAGTTTATGTATACAAAATGGGTAATTGTAGTTGATGACGATATTAACTGCCGCGATTGGAAAGACGTAATCTGGGCGATTTCCACGCGCATGGATCCAGTGCGTGACCTAACTTTAATTGAAAATACCCCAATTGATTATCTTGATTTTGCCTCGCCGGTTTCCGGACTGGGCGGAAAAGTAGGGCTGGATGCCACCAACAAATGGGAAGGCGAAACCACCCGCGAATGGGGCAAGAAAATCCATATGGAACAGGAAGTAGTAGATAAAATCGATAAAATATGGGATGAGCTTGGGATAAAGTGATTTTTACTGAACCGATGCTGATTTATTGCCAGATTTAGCTGACACCGGTATATTTGGCGCAGTAATATCCTGTCCAATTGCATCAGTACTAGGTACATCATGTTCAGTAATGTTTGCTTCCTGTACACATTTAGTCCGCACATGCTTTAATAAATTACGTCCTATAGATATATCTTTTAATATCTCTGCATCTTTTGCACCAAAATACTCCTTTATAATGTTTTGCATCATTAAATCCACTTGTTCAACTAAATTGCCGATAGTTTTGTTATCGTCATGCCTGTACACTTTTTCATTATTATATGTACTATATACATTCTCTGGTGGTATACCACCAGCAATTCTTGCTTTTTCCATTGCTCTAAATAAGTGGTCATTTTTATGCATTGTTTCATCATTATAATTATGATTCATAAAATTACTGAATAACTGCATCAGCCCTGCTTCTAATTCAGGAAATTGTTCTGGTGATTTTTCCGCAGATGCTTTTTTTCTTATATCAACTTCTTTAATGAGCCATTCTACTGATGGGTGTATGTCTGACTCTTTAACTCCACCGTATTTACAGTAGGTGTCACCATTATGTGGTTTATTGCCATCAACAGACCTATTATCAGATGTAGTAGTCGGCTGAAATAGAGCAGTCAGGGGTTTAAAAATATCTGTAAATTTCCATTCGGACATAACTTAACTCATCCCATTTACGTTAAAACACAGTCAGCATAGCCTAAGCACCAATAAGTATGAAGTTAATTTTTGTTATAATTATGTGACAATAGGTTAAAGTAAGAAATACATTAGCCTAAGAATAAGCCTTGGAAAACAGGAAGTTGTTGATAAGATTGATAAATTATGGGTAGAAATGGGATTTTCCCAAAAATAATATATAAATATTAAGCAATTTGTTAACTATAATCTGCTATTATTTGACACATAAATAAATAGAGCAGCACCAAATGGATTCCCAGAAATCAGATACCAATATCTCGAATTTTGCCAAACAAGCATTAAAACTGATGGAAGAGCGAAAAATATCGCCCAATCCGGAAAATTATGCTGTTTGGTTTCAATATGCCCTCGGCGATAATAAAGAACTTAACCACGAGGTTAAAACCATTGTTGAGAACAATCTTGAGTTTACCAAAGAAAACAACTCATATCTCTATCATAAATATGTTGTTTCTAACCGTAACCAGAAAGTTCTGGATGACGCCACCATCAACACACAAAGAATATTGGCAGAGGCTCTGAAAATAGTAACCGATTTTAGTGGCGAAACAAAACATTATAATCAGGACACTGATAAATATATCGAACATATCTCTCAAGAATTTGGAGATAATGAAGATATAAAAAACGTATTTAAAGAGCTGGTTGATGCCACCGCTAATTTGCGTAAAAGCGGTGAAAATATATCACTTAAGCTTGAAGAATCAACACGAGAAATAAACCATCTGCGCAAAGACTTACAACAGGTAACAGTCGAAGCACAACGTGATTTTCTGACCGGAGTCTTCAATAGAAAATCTTTCGAAAGATTGATTGACGAACAAATGCTACTCGCCAAAGAAGAAAAAAAGGATCTGTGCCTGATAATGATAGATGTCGATCATTTCAAGATGTTCAATGATAAGTTTGGTCATTTACTCGGAGACGAAGTGCTGAAAATAGTCGCCCGCACCATAACTGACACTATTAAAGGTCGTGACGTAGTCGCACGTTTTGGGGGCGAAGAATTTGTAGTATTTTTGCCGGAAACACCAATTGAAGGTGGAGAAAAAGTTGCCGAAATGATAAGAAACGGTATAGCAGGCAAATCTTTGAAAAGGCGTGATACGGGAGAAAGTTTTGGAAGCATTACCGTTTCCCTTGGAGTTTCGCGCTTCCGCCATGATAACGACACTCTGCTTACCATGATTAAAAGGGCTGATGACGCTCTCTATTCCTCAAAACATAACGGACGCAACCGCGTTACCCGTGAATCTTAAAAAAATACCGCAAAACCATTGACTTTTGTCCTGATGCACCCTAAAAACGTCACTCTTTTCGTTTTCTATTCAATAGAGTTGGCAACGAATGGGTTCGTAGCTCAGGTGGTTAGAGCGCACGCCTGATAAGCGTGAGGTCGCAAGTTCAACTCTTGCCGGACCCACCATGCTTCGCCCTTATGGGCTTCGCGTGGCACAGCCATGCGAAACCATTAGGCAGAAGCAGTTCTTGGCATAGGGCTTTAGGGCGATGACGGGCTGGAGCAATATATGTGGTATGTTCAACATGCACGGCTTATAAAGCATGCTTATCCAGCCGATTCTTGTCAGAAGGTTTGGTGTCAATGCAATACGGGCAGGTTACATGCTCATCAAAGCTCGGCCGCGCTCTGTCTTCCGGAAGCAGTGCATGACCGCAGGCATTGCACATGCTGGCGGTGGTGGTTGGAACTAAACCATGCCCAACCGCAACCCGCTTATCAAACACGTAACACTCGCCTTCCCACAGGCTTTTCTCTGCAGGAACTTCTTCCAGATATTTCAAAATTCCACCCCTCAGATGATAGACCTCTTCAAAACCTTCATCCTTAAGCCATGCGGTCAGCCTTTCGCAACGTATTCCGCCTGTGCAGTAGGTGGCTATCTTAGCTTTTTTCTTATCAATCAGATGGGTATCGATAAAATCGGGAAGATGTTTGAAATTCGGAATTTCCGGCACAATCGCATTTTTAAATTTGCCAAGATGGGTTTCATAACTGTTGCGTGAATCAATAAGTATCGTATCCGGATCAGACAGCAGTTCGTTCCACTCCTGCGAATTGAGATGCACCCCAGGATTAAGCGGATTGGCTGGTCTGCCCATGGAAATGAGCTCTTTCTTCAGGCGAACTTTGGTACGCACGAACGGGTCTTTTTCGCTGTAGCTTTCCTTATATTCAAACTCGCTACCGATAATTTCCTGAGTCAGATACTCAACCAGAGAATCTACAGCGTCGCGTCTTCCGGCAACCGTTCCATTGATACCTTCATGGGCAATAAGGATCGAGCCTTTGATACCGCGCTGCTTGAGGAAATCAAGAAGCGGCAGACGCTTTTCCTCAAAATCAGGAAAATCAAAAAAATGATAAAAAGTAGCAACTACAAACATGTCATTTTGCGTAGTCATATATCAAAACCTATCTGAACCCTTTCAACAAATCTTTTACATTATCTTTTTTAATAGATTCTTTTATAGTTTTTACCGTGTCTTTTATTTTTTCCGGATCTTTAAGCGCATCTTCAGCAATGCTTGCTAAATCTGGAGTGAATTTCAATTTCTCGAAATTCCCTTCAACTATAACCGGAATATCCAGACCAGCTTTGTCTTTCCCACCCTGCCCCTGAAGCGTTGCAACCACGCTCGGAATCAAGCGGTAATTAACATAACGGTTAGGCAAGTCAACTGTTCCTGTGCCTTTTAAGCGTAAAAGCGGTGCTTTCATCGCTAAATCATCATTCTTTACAATACCTTGAGCTATTGTATAACTTCCAGAAAGCTCAGAAAATTTAGTTTTATCACCTGATGTATCGGCTCCAGTCACCATCGCTTTGGCATTAGAGACAAGCTGCGCGATATTGACTCCACGGATTTCCCCATCATTTACCTTGATATTGCCCTTGCCGTTTAAGGAGGAAACTATATCACGCTGCGAAGCCCCATGCCCAGTGATGCTGGTGGTTAAATTTGCTGTTCCTGTCAGCCTGTCAAACTCTGCAAAATCCTTAAGCAGCGGCTCAATCTGTACATTATTTATGTCAAGATTAGCGGAAATTGCGTTGCTGGCATTTGCCGTTGCTGAAACTTTCGCGGTTCCACCATAAAACCCGACATGCGGGATATTAACTGCCAGTGCCCCATTTTGCAGTTGCAGATTCAGAGACAATTTGCTGAGAGTCGTTGCCTGATACAGCAGGCTCGCAACTTCGAGTGATATCTTGGCATTTACGGCTTTAAGACCAGAAAGATTTATAGGCTTGGTGTCCCATCCCTGCGGCGCAGCATGAGCTTCACTTATCAGTGATAGAGAAGCTTGTTTTTCATCTTTTGGTAAATAATGGTTGAGGTTGATTTTATCGCTTGCGAGCTTGGCTTCTATAGAAGGTACTCCGCCAGCAAAATTTATTTTCATATCACCGTTTAAAACAGCATCATCCAAAGTTATTTTTGCTTTGCTTAAGGAACATTCAGATGTGCTGCAGACAATAGAACCTTGCTGACTAAATGCAAGAGCCGTATCACCTTTCCAATCCATTTTCTTGCCCGTCAGACCAGAAAGTGCAACCAGAGATGAGCTGTTCAAATCAATAGAACCGCTTGCACCACTCATACTGGCTTTACCATCAAACACCAGAGAAATAAGCGAACCAATTTTAATGTCGGTTTTTATTTTGCTATCGCCACCTTCAGCTAATTTGAAAGGCTGTTCAGCATGAAGTGCTAATTTTATCTGCTCTTTGTTGAATACAAGCTTAGCAGCCACATCCAGCGGAGAATTTGGCGATGGCATACCAATATCAAGACTGGCATCACTCACATTATATTTCTTACCAGTTTGCAAATCACTATAGGTGAAATTTCCATCGTTAATTACTATTTTACCAAGAGAAGGAAGTGGCGCGTTAGTATCTTTCGTTGAGGAAGCAACAGGTGCGTCTGCACTTTCTGTCTTTTCGGTTTTTTGTGATTGAAATTCCCAGTTAGCCACACCTTGCTTGTTTATCTCCAAATGAATTATTGGCTTATTTATAATGAATTCTTTTACCTGCACTTCTTTCTGCAACAACGGCATTAATGCCACCGCAATGGTTATGTCGCCGATCTCCGCCATATTTTTGCTGCTGTAACCCTCAGGGTTAGATAAGCTCACCTGCTTCAGCGTAACCCCTATATTAGGCCACATGCTGGCTTTTATGTCGCCAGCGATTATCAAATCGCGCCCAGTCATTTCTTTTATTTTTTCACTGGCTATTTTTTTTACATTATCAAGCGGAATGAAAAACGGCGCGGCGACCAACGCAGTAACCAGCAAAAGAGCAAGTATAAAAATCCATTTTATAAAACGTTTCATAAGGTATCCTTCACACAATTAGGTGTAGTTAAAAAACAGTAGAAAATATAAACAGTAAGTGGCATAGTTACGCTCTGCTCATTCCAAATTGGAGTCACACATGGTCATAAACATCAATCCCAACCGCATTAATATTCAATCTGGTGGTGCTGGTAAATCATCAGCTGGTCGGCGGGAATCGGCATCTGAAAACGAGCGCATTATCGTTCCCGCAAAAGCAGATGTCAATAACATCCCTGCACCTGAATCATTGCAGACCATGATCCGCAGCGCGGTCGATGCGCTACGCAAAGGCGTGTTCTGGGATCGCGGAACTATCCTAAATCTGGTTGTTTGATATAATTCTGTGGAGCTAAGTTGCAGTTGGCAACGCAGCGAGTGTGCGGAATAACTTTTCCACCGCAATTACCGTAGCAAATATTGAAGCTGCCATCGCATTGTATTTTGCATTCGCTATCATCACAATCTACGCCATTATGGTGTCTGAAACTTGATATATTGCGCTTGATTTCTTTCCCCTGCCTTGTGCGTTCACGTACATAATCATCATAATCAATTTTGGCTTGCAGACGGTTATTTTGTTCCTGTATGGCGTTCATCTGCGCGCAATTTTGTTGTTGTGCAGAGCATGAATGATAGCACATTTGTTGCGCTGACAGGCAGTTATTAGCGCAATAGCGACCGCTTTCCGTGCGTGGTGCAACCAGTTCTATATCGGTGCGGTATTCAGGCTGCGGAGGCCCACAAGAAGCAAGTAGGAATATGACTGCCAATGATAAGAATTTTTGTAACCGCATTTACTGCTCCCAATTTTTCTCGATGGAACAGTTTACAATTAAATATAACCTTGTTCAAATCAAATATGGGACAAGATCATATTATCAATTTTTGACCGCGGCTATTCGATGATCTCAACAGTACTCTCTCTGCCATCACTAGCTTTAATTAACTCAAGCACTTTGGCAGCTTTTACACGAACAATCCGCATTTCTGGTGAATTTATAAGTTCGCGTTCATCGCGATGATAGCCAATACCATCAACTGTCTTATCTAAATCGCGTAACGCTTCATCAACCTCTTTTCCAAAGACAATTTCATTAGCATCGAGTGCGTCTTCTAATCCAGTATCCATAAAAACCGCTTCTACATCCTCACTGAAAGAAGATGAAAGCCCTTGGTCATTCTCAAACCAAGCGATTTTCTGGAAATGGTAACTTGCCAAATCTTCTAATCCCTTAATTATATTGGTTTTATATATTTTCATTAAAAAAATCCCTCATTAATTTTAAAATCCTCAATTGGTATGTGTGATTCCTGAGATTTCTGTGGAACTTTATTACCATTCACATCATAAGACTGTCCATCCTTTTGAACTCGAACATTATCATATCTTTGCCCTGGATTAGAACTTTGCGGATTTCCCTTCTGAACTTTAATATAAGTTCCATGATTTTTTGGATCAGTGTATACTACCCCATCACCATTTTTAGTAGGTTTTGTCTCCCAATTTTTTGGGATTCCTTTAGGACGTTTAGTGATATCGGGTTTAGGCTTCTCCGCAGGTTTTTCAGATGGTTTTGGCAATGGTGGCTTATTTCCACCCACCTTATTTATTATCCTCTCACCAATTTTTCCTAATTTTCCTACAATTGCAATACCTATCTTTGCCACTCTTCCCTGTGGTATTAAGGAAGCAAGCAGCAATGTAATATCCAATATTTTGTCTCTTAATGAATGATCAACAGGTTCACCGTTTTCATCAGGAAACGGCTCTGCCGAGCAGCGGCAATTTTCTTCTGTGCCTGGTCCGTCACCATCTTTCCACTCAAATACTTTGCCCTCATTGGCAGCATGTTCAGGGCGGACGCGATCATCCATCGCCGTGCGCCATACATATTTCTTTATGCCAAATTCCTGCTGGCGTTGTTCATCCATATTCTGCTTCACAGACATCACATGGCGATTTTCTGTGGCATTCAGGTTCATGACAAATTCGCCTTTATCAACCTGCGGTAAGGTAGTAAAACGAGACTCTAATTTTTCCAGTTTCTTCAAAAATTCCAGCGTGTTTTTTACAATCTCGAATTTGAGATATGGCTCGTCCAGCGTGATATTTTCCACGCCTACCTTATCGCGCATCTGTGACAAAAACTCTTTCCAATGTTCGTCTATAGCAAGCTCGGTAGTGCGCTGCGCATTCTTCATCGCCTCTTCAATAAGCTTACTCTGCTCATCCGGTGGAATGACTATGGTTTTATATTCAGCCCCAGAAGTTACAAAATGACTATAAGTCATAAATTGATTGTATTTCTATTTTTCCTTCCTCTATAATCCGCGCATGACTTTTTCCTACGAAGATCCTTTTTTACTTTCCGAGCAGCTTTCTGATGAAGAGCGCATGGTGCAGCAATCAGCGCGTTCTTATGCCCGTGACAAGCTTATGCCGCGGGTGCTGGAAGCCAATCGCCATGAACGTTTTGATATTGAGATCATGCGTGAGATGGGTGAGCTTGGATTATTTGGTGCAACCATCAAAGGTTATGGTTGTGCGGGGGTTAGCAATGTCGCCTCTGGCCTGATATGCAAAGAGATCGAGTGGGTTGACTCTGGTTATCGTTCGGCTCTTTCGGTGCAATCCAGCCTGGTTATGCACCCGATTTATAGCTTTGGCAGTGAGGCACAGAAAGAAAAATACCTACCCAAACTGGCAAGTGGCGAATTGATTGGTTGTTTCGGGCTTACCGAGCCTAATCATGGTTCTGACCCGTCTAGCATGGAAACCCGCGCTAAAAAAGTGGCTGGCGGATATATATTGAGTGGCGCGAAAAACTGGATAACCAATTCGCCAGTTGCCGATGTGTTTGTGGTTTGGGCTAAGGTTTTCGGCGATAGCAAAATTCCTGACGGTACTATTAAAGGTTTTATCCTTGATAAAGACATGAAAGGTCTTTCCGCGCCAAAAATTGAAGGCAAATTTTCCCTGCGCGCTTCGGTAACTGGTAGCATCGTTATGGAAGATGTGTTGGTGCCGGAGGAAAATATCCTTCCCGAAAGTGGCGGGATAAAATCACCGTTTTCCTGCTTGAATAAAGCGCGTTATGGCATTGGCTGGGGTGCACTGGGGGCTGCTGAATTTTGTTTTGAAGCCGCACGGCGTTATACGCTGGAGAGAGTTCAGTTTGGTAAACCTCTGGCGATAAATCAGCTTATCCAGAAAAAGATGGCTGATATGCTAACCGACATTGCGCTTGGTTTGCAGGCTTGCCTGCGGGTGGGAAGGTTGATGGATGAAAATAAATCTGTACCCGAAATGATTTCGGTTATAAAACGTAACTCGGCGGGTAAAGCACTGGATATTGCCCGCGTGTCACGCGATATGCATGGAGGCAATGGCATATCAGATGAATATCATGTCATCCGCCACGTTATGAATTTAGAGAGCGTGAATACTTATGAAGGCACTCACGACATTCACGCCCTGATTATTGGCAGGGCGATAACCGGTTTGCAGGCTTTTAAAGCGGAATAATCTAATGAATTGAGTTGGTGAGTGGCTGCAACTCGACAAGAGCTTTGCGCATAGCTTCCTGATCGGCGTAGCTGTATTGCTTGCCAAAATGTTTATCAAATTTTTCCTTATCTTCATCTTTCTCCGAAGGACGACCTTGCACTACTCTTTCCTTCCATGACAGTGGCGACTGGGAAATGTCATGTATCTGATCCAACCGCGCCTGTTCTTTGGTCAAGTTGTCGGCTGGGGATTCATCTTCACGGATACGTTTGAGCGCGTATGCTTCACGTTTTTCATCGGCGAACGGCTTTTTAAGTATTGAATGCCATACTTCCGATGCTCCGGCTTTAAACTCTTTGGCATTTAGTTTAGCTGCACCATCAATCATGCGCTCCAGCGAAGCATCCATCCGCCCATCATCCCATAACCTTGCCGCTTCACCTTTGGCATACATATATGGAGTATAGGACATTGCCGAATTAATATAGGTGTTAGTATCTTGCCTATCTAATCCAAATTTGCCCACGGCAGAATCGCTAAACCAACCACGAATTTTGTTTTGCCCACGACCGATAGTATTAATAACCGGATTACCTACATTTTGTTTATAATGATCAAACCCAGCGGGAGGATTTATAGCAGTGTTAGCCTCTGGATTAATAAGCAGCCCCCTATAGGTGGTTTGCGGGGTACGGAACACATGGAAAAAAGGCACGGCAGGAGTCATATAAATCCCGCCTTTTATAATTGAGCGCACAACCCATTTAAATGGCTCGCTAATCTTTTCGCCTATAGTTTGTTTTTTATCTTGCTTTTCCGAAGCACTGCCATAAAGCGTGGTATTGAGACCATGAATTTTGTTGGCGATATGGTTATATACCTCACGATACATCAGCGTGCCGATATTATACACCGTAAAGCGTCCTTGCAGGTCAAGCATGCCTTCCAGATTGTAATTGCCGGTTACCTTGCCGTCTTTATCGATTTTAAAACTGCCGCCATTACGGGCAAGATCGGAATCATAACCAAAACCAGGGCTGTGTTTATTTATAAAATTGCGCTGTGCGCGTAAGTAAAAAGAATAAGGCACTGATACTGCCCAATCTTCGCCACCGTTATAGCTTACATAACGCCACGCCGATTTTCCCGCTTCTTTAAAAGCTTTTTTGTAATCTATTTTGCCATTTTCATCTTTCCAATCATGCTTTACCTTGGAATCCATAATGTTAGCTATGTCGCGCCCAAACGCATCAAATACACTGGCGCAGAAGAAATCGAACGTAACAACAACGGCTTCATGCCCAAGAGACCTTCCGCCATTATTGGTAGGGCGGAAATTTACAAGATTTGCAGCTTGCGCCTCAGTTTTTCCAAATGATTTGGCGATAAATGTTATCGGTTTTCCGACAAAAGTATCAATTGATTTAGCAATATATTGCAGAGGTTTAGATGATTTTATCTCAGATAGTTTCATGTTGGCTGAATAGCCACTCATGGCACCACCACGACCTACATACCAACTGCCAAGCGCAAAGCCAACAGAACCCAAAACACCACGGGAAAACAGGCGGATAGCTGCTCTGCCCTGTGGCGTGGAATCCCAACGCAGATTTTTTTCTGCATCTTCCCAGTTTTTATATGATAATTCAGGGCTATAGTCACTAGTAGTTGTTTTTAATACACTGGAATCAGGCGTAGCAGAAGCCGTTGCTGGCGACGCGGTAGAAATACCGTCTTTTTTGCCAACTTCATTGTCTTTATCTTTATCAGACAACAGCTTATCCATATTTTCTCAAATTTTACACGCTACCATAAATTCCCATATTATCCCATAAAATGACGGTAAAAACCCAGAAAAACCCACACTTTTACCATCATAGTTTATTTATACCACGCCTCCAAACTGGACGCTACTAAATCCACTCCGATTTTTGTGAATCTTTTGTTACAGTGGCGTAATAATTAACGGTTTTTAGGGGATAAAAATCCCCTTTATGACAGTTGTGTTAAACTTTTGTTTTGCAAGCGATATGCTATTGAGCCAGTGGCTTCCGCGTGATATTTTAAAAGGTGGAATATTGTGTAAAAATTTGAGACCAAAAACAACATGGGCTGGCAAAGCAAAATAGTGGACGGAGTCAAGGCAACCGGCGAGTATGTCGGTAGCTTTATTTCGCGCAATGGTCATGCACAACAGACCGTACCAGCGCAACACCGCCTTTCTTCCATAGCCGGAATGTATTTTGGATGGGTGGGTGGCGACAAAGTACGCGATGCATTATTTGCCAAAAACCAAACCAGCGAGGGCGAATTCGTTGAGGTTAAGCGCGAAGATGTTCCTTTAATTTTGCGCCCTATATATCACAAAATTGAATGGAATCCACACTCTGAAGAATCTAGCGAAAAATGGAAGAAATTGCTGCACCAAACTATTCCCGCATTTACCGCTGCCGCCGGCACCATGGCAGGAAGCGCACTGATATTCCAACTTAACGGACGGTCAGCCGCTTTTAAGGAAACAATGCGTAAGATGAAAAATGGGGAAGCGGTAGGCTTTCATGAGGCAGATACCGCGACGCAATTCGGGCAATCTGGTATATATACTTGGCTTGCCGCCGCTACCGCTGGTGCCGGTGCTTCTTCCGCAATTCCAATATTATTTAGTCTAGGTATTAGCGGACGCTTTGCTGCCGCCAATGCCGCAAAAATTAATCTTACCAACTCAATCGGGGGGAATTTAAATTCGGAAAGAGCCTTGGGTGAACGCATGGATAAGATAGTTTTTTACGTAAAATCTGCCATTAACTCTGGCGGGAAAATCAGCAGAGATTGGTCAAAAATTTTTGTAGAACAATCCTTAGAGCCAAACTTCGGTAAGGTTCTAAATGTTCCCGGAGAAAAAGAAAAGGCTATTGATATAATCCATAAAACTGTTCAGGGAATATATGATAAACAACACAAGTCAGGTCTGCGTGGCGAAAAACTTATTGGTGCTGTTAGTAAGGAAATTAAAAATCACTTAGGAATTATCAAACCAACTATTAACAGCCAAGGAAAAACAGAATATCACGGTATTGAGAAATTCGTGCGCGAGAAACTGGGATATAATTTCAGCAGTGCCATACTTGGCAATGCTATTCCATGGTCAAGAAGTTTGAATGAGGGCTTTACAAAACTTACAGGCATAGGAAAAGGATCTAGTGCAGCACGAACTGAAGAATATATCAGGCAACAGGAACGCAATGCAGCAAACCCTATACTGGGGAGAGGTTAGGATATGGAGGCAAGCAACATATTCCCTCAGACTCACAACCGAAAACCGGTTCCGGTTGCAGGTGGTTCGGAGATAGAGCATGCAAGCCCGGATGTTAACGGGAAAAGTGCCGCTGAATATGTCTATGAAGCAATGGCAATGCATGAGAAGCCGCACAAAGGTATGGGAACCCCTCCACCTAAATTTCTCGAATGGATTGGCAATGCGGCTCTTTCTAATGCACCAAAAACCAGGTTTTCTGCTGCAGCAGGGCTTACTGCCGGTCTTATAACTGCTGGAACTATTGCCAACATCGTGACCGGATATAGTCTCAGCGGAAAAAAAATAACGAATGTTCCAGCTTTTCTGAAACCATTTAACGGAATTATAAAAGGCTATGAACCAGGAGACATAACCCCACGCAATAAATTCATAAGATATGCACATGCGACGGTATATACGCTTGGCGGTATGTTGGGAATAAAACTTGCCACCGACATGGTTTATAAAAAATCCAAAGAAAAAGATAAAAATCCGATTTTTCTTGAAGACTATCTCGCGCACATTTCTAAAATGCAAAGTGACAATTGGAGCGTTCTTTCTGCTATTTCCGGCGGATTTGGCTCGGCAGCCGGTCTTTTTCTAATACCACTCCCAGGATTTAATTACAGTATAAATATGGTTGGTGGCATCACCAGCATGCAGGATCGCAACACCACTGTTGGCGGTCTGAATAAAATAATCTCCGGAGCGACCACCGATTCTTATCTACGCTTAAAAGAAGGTGCTTATTACCTTGCCAATTATGCCGTGGGAAACCCCGCCAAAGACCCAGAAAAAATCGAATATATCGCTTACAGCATTTTAGGGCCTATTTTCAAAGAACAGCTTACCGCAAAGCATATCAAACAATTCACCGATGCTGTGCATGAAGTGCGCGACCATTACTGGCAGGAAGGCGGCATCCCTAAAGACAAGCGCGCCGAAGCAACCGATACTATGAAACAGGTATTTACCGGCGCAGGGCTTGAGGTTCTGTTAATCGATATGGGACTTAACCCGGCTTCAGTGATGTTTGACAAGGTCAACGGTATTATAGGTAAAATAGGCAATGTCGGAAAGGCAGATAAAATAAAAGAAAAACAGGATGCATATTGGACAGCCCTGCAGGAACGCTTGCCTAAATATGTCGCCGCCAACATCATATCGCAGGAACGGGCTGACTGGGTTAATGAAAGCATTGCCGATATGAAACAGGGCAAACCGCCTAAACCTGCGCCTGTCATTAAATCTGAGGTGGTTGAGGCACAGAAAAAACTGGAAAGCTCACCAAAAACAAAAGAAACTTCAATAGATAAGCTGATAAAATCTTCAACTAAACCAGGGGATTGGCGAGAAAGTATCCTGAAAAGGCGGCAGGAATCAGAGTCACCAAGATTAGTTGCTGAGTAAATAGGCATTAGGGATTGGGCTTTAGGCATTAGGGATTAGAGTGTCATTTCGAGCAAAGCTAGAAATCTTTGCTATTGATTTATAAGTAAAGATTCTTCCCTAACCCCTAATGCCCAATGCCTAATCCCTGGCTTACTTTTCCCTTGCAAATCCTCACAATCTATTGTAAACAGCCAGCTCTTCTTAATTATGAGAGGAAATTCACAGGTTGTGTGACGGTTTTGGCGCGGTGCGCCGGATACCATCCAGTGTCCTTATATACTATATATATATATGAGGAGTCACAACACACAGCCGAGGTTTAACTGGAAAAAAGGATTTTATTATGTCTCTACCCGCATTTAACATGCGCGAGCTTATCGAAGCTGGCGTTCATTTCGGTCATAAAACCAAGCGTTGGAATCCGCGCATGGCACCATTTATTTTTGGTACACGCAACGATATTCATATTATAGATCTCGGCAAGACTGTGCCGCTTCTGCATAAAGCACTCACCGCTGTGCGTGACGTAACCGCGCAGAACGGTCGTGTTTTGTTTGTCGGCACTAAACGCCAAGCAACCGAGCATGTAGCTGAAGCAGCAAAACGTTGCGGACAATATTATATCAATGAACGTTGGCTGGGCGGTTTACTCACTAACTGGAGCACCATTCAGGTTTCCATCAGGACTTTACGCAAACTTGAAGAGCAACTTTCTAAACCGGATAACGGCTTTACCAAGAAAGAATTGCTTTCTATGAGCCGTCACCGCGACAAGCTGGAAAGCTCACTGGGTGGCATTAAAGATATGGGTGGTCGTCCTGATTTGATTTTTATCATCGACACCAACAAGGAAGATCTTGCCATTAAGGAAGCGCAGAAGCTGGGAATACCTATCGTAGCCATACTTGATAGCAACTGCACACCTGACGGTATCACCTATCCGATTCCGGGCAATGATGATTCGACCCGTGCGATTCGCATGTATTGCCGTTTGATTTCCGATGCTGTTCTCGGCGGAATTCAGGCAAGCATTACTAAATCCGGTCGCGATATTGGCGCGTCGGAAAATGTTGAAGCAATCATTTCACCAGCGGAACTTGATTTAGCATCTGAGGGTAAAGATGAAGCTGATAATGCTGAAAGAGGCAAAAAATCCGGTCGCGGTGGGCGCAAAACAGAAGCTCCTGCTCCTAAAAAAGCACCAACCGTTATGGTTAAAAAGGCACCTGGAAAGAAGTAGTTTAGGGGTTCAGAGGTCAGGGTTCAGAGGTCAGTAAATTGACCTCCGACCTCTGCCCACTACTTGAACTAAACACAAACCAAAAAGGAACAAAAAAATGACACAAGTAACCGCAGAAATGATTAAAAATCTCCGCGAAGCAACAGGCGCAGGCATGCTTGATTGCCGCAAAGCATTAACTGAAAATGCTGGTAATATGGAAGAAGCCATGAACTGGCTGAAGAAAAAAGGTCTGTCCGCAGCCGCCAAAAAATCTGACCGCGTGGCGGCAGAAGGTCTGGTTGCTGTTGCTTCGTCAGGAAGCAAAGGCGCAGTGGTTGAACTGAATTCGGAAACCGATTTCGTTGCCCGCAATGAACAATTTCAGGCTCTCACTTCTAAAATCGCTAAACTCGCCCTTGCCGAAGGCGATGATGTTGAAAAATTGCGTGGATCTGTAGCTGCCGATATTACCTCGGCGATCGCAACTATTGGTGAAAATATGACCCTTCGCCGCAGCGCAACTTTGTCTGTAAGCAAGGGTGTTGTTGCAACTTATGTCCATAATGCTATTTCCGCCGGAATGGGAAAAATTGCAGTGCTGGTCGGGCTTGAATCCGATGGCGATGCAGGAAAACTGGAAGCCTTCGGCAAACAGCTGGCTATGCACATTGCTGCTTCTAATCCAAGCTACCAAAGCAAAGCTAATGTTACCGAAAAAGACATCAAGCGCGAAGAAGACGCAGCAACTGAACAAGTAGCTAAATTCTTTGACAAATACAAAGTTTTTGAAAGCTCTGTAGCTAAATACAAGGAAAAAATGAGCGGTGAACGTTCCTTCTCGGAAAAAATTCTGGAAGATAAACTGGCTGAACTTTCGCAGACTGTTCCAAATGTTGACGAGCTGCTTGCTGATTATGACACGCAGAGCAAAAGCGAAGACCGCAAAGAAAAACAGAATGCCGATAAGACCAAAAAACTTCTCGATGTATTTTTTGGAGAAGCAGCGTATATGCTGAAAAAAATCCGCTCTTATGGCGATGACGCTGCAATCAAACAGAAACTGAAACAGATTAAAGTTGAGCGTTTCTTTGAAGAAAGCGTGCTTGAAGAACAGGTTTTTGTTATTGATGGCAAAAGCAAAATTTCACAGGCTGTTGAATCGGCAGCTAAAGATATTGGCGCGCCAGTGAAAATAGCTAAGTTTATCAGCTACCGCCTCGGCGAAGGCATCGAAAAAGCCCAGTCAGACTTTGCTGCTGAAGTCGCTGCTGCTGCCGGTGCTGCTGCTTAAATCTAAGATTAATCCGGATTGGATAAAAAGCTCCTCGCCTAAACACGAGGAGCTTTTTTATTTATCAATAGCTTGCCTGAGAAGAAGCCATAAAAAAAACTGTCACACAATCTTAACTTTTGTTTAGATAGACAACATATATGATAAACCTATCTCTAATAAAAACAGAATTGGCATATTTAAATGGAAAATTATCACACTAAAATAGCTGAAACTTTAAAAACCCTGCTTAAAGAGTTGGATGGTGAACAACCAGCTGGAATAAATATAGGTTCTGTTACTTATAACAAAGACAGCTTAACCATAGAATTATTTCCTGCTACTTTTTTCAAAGGCTGGGAAATAATAAACAATTTACTCGATAACTTCAAAAAAACAGGGATTATTGTAGATAAAGAGTATAACTTGGTAAATGAGGAAGTTATAAATCAGGGAGTGGAAGTTAATGGAGGAAAATGCGATTTAACTTTAAGATATGACCCTCAGAAGAAAAATATTAATATTACTTTTAACCCCAGATTAAACCCGCAAGAGTTATATACGCATCTGATTAACTCTGTTGAGCTTGTCCAAAGAGAAAATGGCGCGAGCTGTACAAAGCCTGCAACACTTGTAAAAGAGGAAGACTCACTGATACAGTCAGATTTATCATGCGAAAAAATGCAAATAATAAATCAATTAGAAAAATTAAAAAGTATGAATCAATGTCATGGTTATATGAAATCATACTATAAAGACTTGGAATATTCTGGCAATGATGAATTTGTTATGAGATATTTACCAACTGGTAATGGGAAAGATGAAGCTATAAGCTTTTTGAAAAAAATCATCAGTGGTGGATTTTTGGATAAAGCTGACCCTAAGATAGATATTAGCCAGCTAAAAAATGGAACTAAGCTTTATTTAACAAATTTTGATTTAGAAACCAAAATACAGGACAACCTGTTTCATGTGGTTTTTAAGCCAAAATTATCTGATGATATAGTTATAAATAATTTAGAGAGAGCCATAAATAGAGCCTTTTCCACTGAAGCACCAAGCGAAAGAGAAAGTCCTGAAAGCTTTGTAAAACGCATGACGCTGGAGTCAACGGATAAGACTGCATCCAGAACTAGAAACTCATTAAATAGATGAACAAAAAATCATGCAACAATCCAGCAAAACAATAAATCCTGATGCCCAAATAGAGATAAAGCTACGGGAATTATTATCTCTAATTAGCACTAATGCAAATGGTGGTCAAAATAAAGCACGTTTAGCAAGATTAGGTAGCAATGACATTATGATAGGTTTTTACAATGACGAAAATGGAAAATCTGCCACCGTCAAGTTTTTGAATAAGCTTAAGGTTGGCTATTTCATAGATGACCACAATTTAAAAAAAACAGAGGATGAAATTAATAACCCCTCAATTCCGGCGCAGATTCTTAGCCAATTTCTGAGAATAACAGCTGACAATGATAATATCGCGATTCTTTTTAACCATCAAAGCAATTATAAGTCGGTCAATGCGGGGCTGGATAAAGCAATTGAATCGGTAAAAAAAGATATAGAAGAAAATAAGAAGCTGGAAACAACATGGAGAGACTCTCTTTCTTCTGATGCAGAAAAAGTTGAATTTGAACTTGGGAAAAAACTTGTGTTAGCCTTTCCTGAAGCAACAAGACAGGTAACAATAACTTACACTGCAACCCAGACACCAGAATATAAATTCCACGCAACTGTCAGCATTCATAATAGAAATGCTGACATGAAAAATACAACCAAATTAATAAAAAATCTAAACTCTACCTTTGGTAATGACGGAAAAGTAGAAATACTGGAAAATGATGATCCGAACAGAATCAACTTTATGGTAACCGGACAGCCAGAAAAACTGTTGCCGCATTTTGAAAAATCTAGCTTTACTAATATTTTCAAAAGTTTACTGCCTTCAAACCACAGATATTAGTTAGCACCCATACGCAAAATTCAAATTGCAACAGTTGGCAAAGCGTACTATTAGTGTACGCCATGAGCAAATTAAACAAAAAATCTACCAGTAATGTTAGCGCGAAAAAGGCAGCAAAACCGCTATATAAGCGCGTTCTGCTGAAAATTTCCGGCGAAGCCCTGATGGGCAACCAGCAATATGGGCAGGATCAGGAAACCATCGAGCGCATCTGTCGCGACGTTAAAAGCGCGCTTACGGTCGGGGTTGAAGTTTGCCTGGTGGTTGGTGGTGGCAATATTTTCCGTGGCATACAGGGCGCGGCTAATGGTATGGAACGCGCCAGTGCCGATTATATGGGCATGCTCGCCACGGTGCTGAATGCCCTTGCCATTCAAAATACGCTCGAGCGCATGGGAGTTGATACGCGGGTTCTTTCCGCTATCAATATGATGCAGGTTTGTGAACCCTATATCCGCCGCCGCGCCGAACGCCACATGCAGCGTGGGCGGGTGGTAATTTTTGCCGCCGGCACCGGAAATCCTTACTTTACTACTGATACGGCGGCGGCACTCCGCGCCAATGAAATGGGCTGTGACCTGCTGCTTAAAGGCACGCAAGTTGACGGTGTATATTCCGCTGACCCGCGCAAAGATAAGAAAGCCAAACATTTTGACCGCCTCACCTATCACGAGGTTTTGGTGCGCGATTTGAAAGTCATGGATCAATCGGCTATTTCGCTTGCCCGTGAAAATCAAATTCCAATTATGGTGTTTTCCATACATGATGAAGGAAATTTTGTTAAAGCCCTGTGTGGACAAGGAAAATTTACTTTAATAACCGATAAGAAATAACCGAGGATTTATGACCGCTGATATTAACGAACTCCGTCGCCGTATGGAAGGCGCACTGAAATCTCTGCATACCGAATTCGGTGGGCTACGCACCGGACGCGCCAATGCCAGCCTACTTGAACATATCCAGGTGGAAGCTTATGGCAGTATGGTGCCGCTTAACCAAGTGGCGAATATCAGCATTCCAGAACCGCACCTGCTTTCCGTTCAGGTTTGGGATAAAGGCACGGTGAAAGCCGTGGAGAAGGCAATTAATTCTGCCGGTCTTGGTCTTAATGCCGCTGCTGACGGTCAGTTGGTGCGCGTGCCGATTCCTCCGCTTTCGCAGGAACGCCGCGTTGAACTTACTAAAGTTGCGGGAAAGTATAGCGAAAATGCCAAGGTCGCCGTGCGTAACGTACGTCGCGAAGGTATGGATAGCCTCAAAAAGCAAGAAAAAGACGGCAATATTTCCAAAGACGAACACACCAGACAAAGTGAAGTTATCCAGAAATTGACTGACGAATTCATCAAGAAAATTGACGATGCGCAGGCAGTGAAAGAAAAAGAAATTCTAGGGAATTAGAGGCTCGTGATTCGGGATTAGAGCTTCGGGGGTTAGAGAAGTAATTATGAAGATAGTGAATGTTAGTATGCCCGAATCCCGAATCCCGAATCCCGAATCCCTACCAACTCATCTTGCCATTATCATGGACGGCAATGGCAGATGGGCAAAGGCGCGAGGTCTTCCCCGCACCGCCGGTCATAAAAAAGGTGCTGATGCGCTACGCCGTACCTTGGATAACTGCAGCAAAGCAGGGATTAATTATCTTACAGTTTATGCATTTTCTTCAGAAAACTGGAAACGTTCCAATGATGAAATAAGCGATTTAATGCAGCTTTTGCAGCATTATCTGCATCAGGATCTAGAAACATTGCATGAAAAAAACACCAAGCTGCGCTTTATTGGCGATCTTTCAAAACTGGATACAGAAATATGCAAACAACTGGAATTTGCCACTGACCTGACCAAAAATAACACTAAATTTCACCTAACCGTCGCGCTGAGCTACGGCAGCAGGCAGGAAATTGTGCAGGCTGCACAGGAAATAACCAGACAGGCAATCGCCGGGAAAATCAGTCCCGAGCAGATCACCGAAGAATTATTCTCCGCAAACCTGTACACACAAGGACTGCCGGAACCAGACCTGTTAATCCGCACTGGTGGCGAGAAACGCCTCTCTAACTTCCTGCTCTGGCAATCAGCTTATACTGAATTTTATTTTTCTGATACCTTATGGCCGGATTTTGATGTAAGTGATCTTAACGCAGCATTAAACGATTTTTCGAAACGGGAAAGACGCTATGGAACATCTGGAACATAACATTAATGGCAAGGTTGATTTTTTAACCCGAATCAAATCAGCACTGCTTGATAAGGAAAAATGGGCAGGGCTTGGTGTGCGCGTAATTTCCGGAGCGGTTCTTGCCACGCTAGTTCTTATATTGTTGTGGGTAGGCAGCTTTCCTTTTGCTTTTATTGTTTTCTTAGCCGCTTTGCAAATGCTGCGTGAATGGGATCATCTGACAAAAAATGAAGATTCCATGTGGGGCGTTGCCGGATTATTTTATGTTGCTGTTCCCTGCGCATCAATTGTGTGGATGCGTAACCTGCAAATCGAAAATATAGAAAATGCTGGGTTATATATTGTACTGTATATTCTGTTTTGCGTATGGGCAACTGACATTGGGGCTTATTTCTCCGGGCGCATAATTGGCGGACCGAAACTTGCGCCAAGCTTAAGCCCGAACAAAACCTGGGCAGGACTTGGAGGGGGAATGGTAGCTGCCGGAATCACTGGTGGTTTATGCCATCTTTTCTCCCCTTACCCAACAACAGTATTAAGCTCTATAATTTTTGGCATTGTGCTAGCAGTTGCCGCTCAGGCAGGAGACTTATTTGAATCATGGATAAAACGTCGCGCTGGAGTAAAAGACAGCAGTACGCTTATCCCCGGGCATGGCGGATTGCTTGACCGCGTGGACGGACTGATGTTCTCAGTTCCCTTGTTTGCCATGTTCGTTTGTATATTCAGCCTCAGCCGAGCATAAATGTGAGAAAAACTGTAACCATTCTCGGTTCTACCGGCACAATCGGACAAAACACCCTTAAATGTATCAAACTTCATCCGGAAAAATTCTCGCTGAAAGCTCTGGTTGCCCGCGATAATGTTGAGCTTTTGGCAAAGCAGACCAAAGAATTTAAGCCGCAATTAGCAGTTATTGCCAATCCCGCATTTTATCAGGAATTAAAAAGCCTGCTAAGTGGCACTGGTGTGGAAATAACTTGCGGCGAGGAAGCAGTTATAGAAGCAGCAAGTCTTGATGCTGATATCACCATGTCAGCGATTGTCGGTGCAGCCGGACTTAAACCGACGCTCGCAGCCATAAAAAATGGAAAGATCATCGCCCTTGCCAATAAAGAAAGTCTGGTATGTGCCGGCGAACTGGTGCAACGCGCGGTGGAGAAGCACGGAGCAACTATTATCCCAGTTGATTCCGAACATAATGCAATTTTTCAATTGCTGCAATGTCATCACTCACAACAACCATCTTTCAGCCCTCACCCTAGTCCTCTCCCAAGGGGAGAGGGAATAAGCGGTGTTGAGCGTGTTACCATCACAGCATCCGGCGGCCCTTTCCGTACATTCACTCTGGAACAGATGCAGGACGTATCGGTGGAGCAGGCTATCCGCCATCCCAACTGGAATATGGGCGCGAAAATTTCCGTTGATTCCGCAACCATGATGAATAAGGGACTGGAGCTAATCGAAGCCTATTACCTGTTTCCCTTAAAGCTGGAACAACTGCATATATTAGTGCATCCGCAGTCAATTATTCACGCACTGGTGGAGATGGTTGACGGTTCGGTTCTTGCCCAGATGAGCCTGCCTGATATGTGTACGCCTATAGCCAACGCCCTCGCCTATCCTGACAGAATCGCCGCGCCTGTGAACAAACTCAGGCTGGAAGATATAGGAAATTTAAATTTTGAAGCACCGGACAGCAACAGGTTTCCGGCAATTTCCCTGGCACGTTCCGCCCTACACAGCGGTGGATGTGCTCCAACAATCCTCAACGCCGCCAATGAAATAGCCGTGGATAATTTCCTGAAAGGAAGGATAGGCTTTCTTGACATAGCTAAAACAGTTGAAAAAACTCTGGATGTTTCGTATACTGGCTCGCTTGACACTATAAATGATGTGCTGGAATGTGACGCATTTGCCCGTCGCAACGCCAGTGAGTTAAACAAATAAGAAAATAAAATCGCAACGGAGTACTTACAGTGATCGAATCTCTTTATGCAACAGGACATACGCTGGCAGCATTTATCATAGTGTTGAGCATAATTGTTTTTATCCATGAATATGGTCATTACATTGTCGCCAAACTCTGCGGAGTAAAAATTGAGACATTCTCAATCGGTTTTGGCAAAGAACTATTCGGCTGGAACGACAAATCAGGAACGCGTTGGAAATTCTCACTGCTACCGCTTGGCGGTTATGTAAAAATGTTTGGCGACTCCTCTGCTGCCAGCACACCTGATGGTAACTTGCTGGCAGGCATGACGCAGGAAGAACGTGAAAAATCTTTTCACTTCAAACCGCTTTACAAAAAGATGCTGATTGTTGTAGCTGGCCCAGTCGCTAATTTTCTGCTGACCATTGTAATATTCGTTTATTTTATCATGAGCAACGGCCTGCCTTCTGTTGATCCGGTAATAGGCAAGGTAATGCCGAACTCGGCAGCAATGGAAGCCGGACTACAGGAAGGTGACCGTATTATTGCAATTGACGATAAAAAAGTATCCAGCTTCAATGATATTTCCTATTCTATAGCCACCAATCTTGAGACTACCGTTGCTCTGGATGTTGAACGCGCAGGCAACATTATGCGAATCAACCTTATACCCAAATTAGTTGAAGATGACGATGGGCTGGGAAATAAAATAAAACGTCCGATTATTGGTATAAAAAGTGGCGAAATAAAATATTCTGATGTCGGGATTATAAAGGCAGTAGGGGAATCTGTGCGCCGCACCTATATGATCTGCGAATCAACGGTAAAAGTTATGGGACAGATGATTAGCGGTGAGCGCAGTGCCGATGATTTGAAAGGCCCGGTTGGAATCGCGCAGCTATCAGGACAAGCCGCCAGCAAAGATACTCATACCGTGCTGTGGTTGATTGCGATTATCTCTGCCAATCTCGGCTTTATGAATCTACTGCCAATACCGGTTCTTGATGGCGGGCATCTCGTTTATTACACTATTGAAGCCGTAAGGGGACGACCTCTCGCTCAGAAAATACAGGAATATGGCTTCCGTATAGGTTTTGCCCTTCTGGCAATGCTTATGATGCTCACACTGTTTAATGACCTGAGTAAGTTAGTTTGAGTGCTGAGTTATGAGTGCTGAGTGCTGAGTTATGAGTGCTGAGTGCTGAGTTATGAGTTTGGAGTCGTATTATCGATCTAATGCCCAATTCCTTTATACTAACCGCTAGTCTCTAACCGCTAACAACTCAGCACTCAGCACTCATAACTCACTACTCTTTACTTTTTCTCCTTGATTTAAAACTAGTTTTGCATCATTAATATGCAAAATCTGCAAATAGGATTTCTCGTAATATCTATAGAATAGAGGACGTATTTTAATGCAAAACAGCCCAAGGTATAGATCTATCTTATCTGCTGCTGTATGGACTTTGTTGCTCGCAAACAGTTATGGTGTTCCTGCCAATGCCGCAGCGAAACCTGCAAGCAAGGAAGCAAAACCAGCTCCGGAAAGCCCATCTTCCATCGCCGGTGTCGGCGCAGTACGTATAGAAGGTAACCAGAGAGTTGAGAGTAGCACCATATTATCATATCTTGGAGTAAGATCTGGTAGTCAACTGACGCAATCGGATATTGATGGCAGCCTTAAAAATCTATACGCAACCGGATTTTTTTCTGACGTAAAACTTCTCAAATCAGGCAATGCGCTGGTAGTGCGCGTAGTTGAAAACCCAATCGTAAATAAGGTTGCCTTTGAAGGAAATTCTACGATTGAGACTGAAGATCTGGAAAAAGAGATGGGGCTTAAAGCTCGTTCGGTTTATTCACGCGATAAATTACAGGCAGATGTTAAACGTATCATCGATATTTACCGGCGCAGCGGTCGCTATAATGCCGTTGTTGAACCAAAGACCATCGCTCAGGATCAGAACCGTGTAGATCTGGTTTATGAAATTACTGAAGGTGCAACCGCGCATGTGGAAAAGATCAATTTCGTGGGCAATAAAAAATTCAGCGACAGCGACCTACGCAAAGCTGTACGAACCGAAGAAACGCGCTGGTATAAATTCTTTTCCGACAGCGACAAATACGATCCAGATCGTCTGCAGTTTGATCAGGAATTATTACGCCGCTATTATATAAACGAGGGTTATGCTGATTTTCAGGTTAAGTCGGCACACGCTGAACTCTCACCCAAAAAAGATGCTTTTTACATAACTTTCGTAGTTGAAGAAGGTGTGCAGTATAAGTTTGGTGAAGTTAAGGTAACAAGTGAACTGAAAAATGGTGAAAAACCGGATTTCAGTGACCTGATCGCAAGTAAATCCGGAAAAATTTACAACGCCGGCAAGGTTGAAGAATCCATTGATGCCATGACCAAACGTCTTGGGGATTTGGGTTATGCTTTCGTTGACATCCAGCCGAAGCTGGAACGTGATACGCCTAAACAACTTGCTAACCTTACTTATGTTATCAAGCCTGGTCCTAGAGTATATGTTGAGCGTATTAATGTAACCGGCAACGTGCGTACTCTTGATGAAGTAATACGCCGTGAGTTCCGAGTCAGCGAAGGTGATGCTTATAATAATTCAAAACTGCAACGCTCCGAACAACGCTTGAATAATCTCGGATTTTTTGAAAAAGTCGACATAAAGAATGAACAAGGCAGCGCGCCGGATAAAACGGTAGTAAATGTTGATGTTAAAGAAAAATCAACTGGCGAAGTAAGCATCGGTGCCGGATTTTCTACCACTGACGGTATACTCGGTGATTTCGGTGTCAGCGAAAAGAATTTGCTCGGGCGTGGGCAAGAACTTAGAACCAGGCTGACATTAGCAGCAAGACGTAAGCAGATAGAACTCGGATTCACCGAGCCATATTTCCTTAACCGCGATATTGCCGCCGGTTTTGATATTTACCGCACCAAGCAAGATTTCCTCGCGCAAAGCTCGTATAACATGGATACCAAGGGTTTTAACCTACGCAGCAGCTACGCCTTGCAGGAAAAACTCCAGCATTCCATCAATTACACACTGCGTGAAAATAATGTAACCGATGTGACACCGGAAGCTTCCATCTTTATTAAGCAGCAGGTGGGAACTAACGTGAATTCTGCAATAAGCCAGTCATTTGCCTATGACGACCGCAATAACAAACTTGACCCTTCTAGCGGTTATTATATGCGTATTACTCAGGAATTCGCAGGTCTTGGCGGCGATTCACGCTACCTTAAACATGACCTCAAAGCCAGCTATTACTATCCGATAACCGCCAAATGGCGCACCAGTTTCATCGCCTCTTCCGGCTATATTTTCGGCATGGGCGGTCGGGATGTTCGTATCAATGATCGCTTCTTTGTCGGTGGCGATGATTTACGTGGTTTCCGCAATGCTGGTATTGGTCCGCGTGACACGGCAACCCGCGATGCCCTCGGTGGGAACGCTTATTACACTGGTACTGCCGAGCTTAAATTCCCGCTAGGTCTTCCTGAAGAACTTGGCGTTTCCGGAGCAGTCTTCAGCGATGTCGGCAGCTTGTGGAAAATTGATAATAGCAGCGTTGGTGTTTCCCAGCATAACGCCGTCCGTGCCTCGGCTGGCGTGGGGGTTCTGTGGACATCGCCGTTTGGTCCGATCCGCGTGGATTTTGCTCATGCCTTTGCCAAACAGGATGAAGATATGACCGAGACCATGCGCTTCAGCTTCGGTACACGCTTCTAAAGCATAATTTAAAAAAATATTCGATACTTACGAAAGGATTACTATTTATGAAAACATCAACTTTAAAACACACAACGCTCACATTGTTTGCCACAGCCATATTTGCATTCTCCACACCGGTTCTGGCTGAAGACGCCAAACAGTCGATCGCCGTTGTCAACATTCAATATGTAATGAAAGAATCCACTGCAGCAAGGAACGTGCGCGAACAGCTGGAAAACAAACAAAAAAGCTTCCAGGCTGACATCACTAAAAAAGAGGAAGCTCTGCAGAAAGAAGATAAAGAACTGGGAAAACAAAAATCTGTTCTTGCCAAAGCAGCTTTTGATGAAAAACTCCGTGCTTTCCGCGCCAAGGCAACTGATGTGCAGAAAGACGTGCAATCGAAAAAGGTAATGCTCGATAGTGCTTTCGAACAAGCACTTAACGATATTCAGAAAGTGGTTACTGATATTATCTCTGATATATCCAAGGAAAAAGGCTTTGCAATTGCGATCCCTACCTCGCAGATTCTTTTTGCCGATACCAAACTTGATATTTCCAGTGACGTTCTTGAGCGTTTGAATAAGAAACTTCCGAAGCTGGAAGTAAAATTTTCAGCTCCTGAAAAGAAGTAACAGTCATTACAGAAAATACCAGAACTGGCATGGAATGGCAGAGATAGGGTTTGGGATGCCTGACAGTCGCTTTTTTACTAAATCTGGCGAATTTCTCCTAAGCGAGATTGCGTCTATCACCGGCGCAACGATTGATTTGTCTAACGATCGTAAATTTTCCGGTGTTGCTCCTTTGGAAAATGCTGGAAGTGATGAAATCAGCTTTCTTGATAACATCAAATATCTTTCAGCACTTGAAGTAAGCAAAGCCGGAGCTTGTTTTGTACGCGAGAAATATGCAGCGCGCGCACCAAAAACAATGCAGCTTCTTATCACTGAAGAACCTTACTATGCTTATGCAATTACTGCTCAAAAATTCTACCCGCAGGAAAATTTTGCAGCTGGTATTTCACCGCAGGCACAAATTGCAAGAAGCGCATCCATCGGAAAAAATGTTCGCATTGACTCTGGCGCGGTAATTTCTGAAAATGTAAAAATCGGTGATGGTTGCTGGATTGGCGCAAATACTGTAATAGATAAATCCGTGGAAATTGGTGAACACACACGCATTGGCAGTTTATGCAGCCTGAGTCATTCCATTGTCGGCAACAATGTTATTATCCACCGTGGCGTACATATCGGGCAAGATGGCTTTGGTTTCGCTGCTGGGAAAAAAGGCATAACCAAAGTACCTCAGCTTGGACTCGTTATAATCGGCAATAACGTAGAAATCGGTTCTGGCACCTGTATTGACCGTGGTGCCGGCCACAACACAACTATAGGTGACAACAGCAAAATCGACAATCTGGTACAAATTGGCCATAATGTGCAGATCGGTCGCTATACTATGATAGCCGCCCAGACCGGAATTGCCGGCAGCACCCACATCGGCGATGGCGTTATGATTGGCGGACAGGCTGGATTTTCCGGTCATACAACTGTCGGTAACGGCGCGAAACTGGCGGCACAGTCTGGTACTATGACGGATATACCCGCTGGTGCAACTTATGGTGGCTCTCCTGCCATTCCTATACTTGATTGGCACCGACAAACTGCTATGATAGGAAAGTTGATTAAGAAACGTAATTAGTAAATAGTAATTCGTAGTTCGTAAGAAAGCTTTGATACTGCTAACTACTATTTACTAACTACTAACTACGAATTACGAATTACGATTTACGAGCTACGAGGTAAATATGGAAGCAAATAAAGAGCATTCAGAAGATATTATCCCCATCGAACGGATTATGGAGATGATCCCGCACCGCTACCCGTTTTTGATGATCGACAGAATCATTGAATGGCAACTTGGTGAATTTGCAGTGGGGCTGAAAAACGTAACCATCAACGAACCGTTTTTTACCGGACATTTCCCTGGCAAACCAGTCATGCCAGGCGTGCTTATAATTGAGGCAATGGCGCAGACCGCTGCAATATTGGTGGTAAAAACTCTCGGCAAAGAAGCGGAAGGAAAGCTGGTTTATTTTATGTCGATAGATGAAGCCAAATTCCGAAAGGTAGTGGTTCCTGGAGACTGTCTGCATGTACGCGTGGACAAGCAACAAAGCAGGCGCAATGTATGGAAATTTTCCTGCGTAGCAACTGTTGAGGGTGCAAAAGTGGCTGAAGCTGTAATCTGTGCAATGATCGTAAATTAACCGTGAAATAAAATGAAAAATCAAAAAATCCACCCGACAGCTATTATAGCAGACAGCGTAAAACTCGGCACAGCTGTTTCGGTTGGTCCATACTGCGTTATTGATGGAAATGTCAGCATCGGAGATGGTAGCAGATTGCTATCGCATGTTGCTATCAGTGGCAATACCACCATCGGGGAGAACTGTCAGATATTCCCCTTCGCCTCAATCGGCTTTGCCCCGCAGGATCTCAAATATCATGGTGAACCGTCAGAGCTTACTATCGGTAATAATAATGTCATACGCGAATATGTAACTATCAATCCTGGCACTGAGGGTGGTGGCATGCTCACGCAAGTAGGTAATAACTGCCTGTTCATGGTCAGCTCACATGTCGCGCATGACTGTAAACTTGGGAATAATGTCATACTCGCAAATAATGCAACCCTTGCCGGACATGTGGAAGTTGGCGATTTTTCCATTATTGGCGGGCTTGCCGCCATCCATCAGTTCGTTCGCATCGGATCTCATGCTGTAATCGGTGGCATGTCAGGAGTGGAGCATGATGTAATTCCTTATGGCTCGGTTATGGGTGAGCGCGCAAATCTTGCCGGTCTGAATCTGATTGGCTTGAAACGCCGAGGGTTTGACCGTGATACTATCCACGCCCTGCGCAACGCTTACAAGATGATTTTTGAAGAAGAGGAAGGAACTCTGGCAGCACGTGCTGACAAAGCAAGAACGGTTTATAGTGAAGTTAGTGCCGTACTTGATATACTTTCTTTTATGGATGATAAAGGCTCACGTTCCCTTTGCATTCCTAAAACCTTAAGTCGTGACACCCCGCCGCAGGCTGCATGAAAACTCTTGGTATAATCGCGGGTGGCGGTAGTCTACCTGCACAAATAATTGAGTTCTGCAAAAACAATAACCGCCCATTCTTTGTTCTGGTTTTTGAAGATGGCTTCAATCAGGAAATAATAAAAAATGTTCCGCACGCTATAGTACGCATCGGCGCAGTGGGTGTTGCGATCGAACATTTAAGAAATGCCGGAGTGCAGGAAATAGTGATGGCTGGCGGCATTAAACGCCCTTCCCTTACGTCGCTACGCCCAGATGCAGCAGGCGCAGCACTCCTTAAAAAACTGGGAAAAGCATTTTTTATGGGTGATAATGCCTTACTAAAAGCAGTCACTGCTTTTTTTGAAGACGAAAATTTCAAGGTAGTAGGAGTTGATTCAATACTTAATAATCTTCTTGCAGAAGAAGGAGTAATTGGAAAAATTGCCCCCAACAAACAAGCCGAAGCAGACATTAAGATCGGTATGGCAGCAGCAAAGAATCTTGGGGTATTAGATGTTGGGCAAGCAGTTATTGTTGAAAACTCTGTGGTAGTTGCTACCGAAGAAAGCGACGGCACCGATGCAATGGTTGCGCGCTATGCACAGAGAAAAAATCGAGAACAGAAAAACGGAATTTTAGTAAAGGCAAAAAAGCCAGGTCAAGAAGAAAAAGTTGACTTACCTTCTATCGGTGTACAAACTATTGAGAATCTTTACACAGCGGGAATGGTTGGTGTCGCCGTAGAAGCAGAAAGCAGCCTGCTCATTGATAAAAATGAACTGATAAAAAAAGCTGATGAATATGGCTTGTTTGTCGTAGGTGTGAAATATGGATGAGATTATAAACACTGAAATAAATTACGAAAAACCGCTGGTAATTTACCTTATAGCCGGTGAAGCCTCCGGCGATTTGCTTGGCGCGCGGCTTATGCAGAATTTGCGTGCGCAGTTAGCAGAAAAATCGCCAAACCGTAAAATATTATTTTATGGCATCGGTGGCGAGAGGATGGAAGCAGAAGGTATGACCAGTCTGTTTCCTTACCACGAACTTTCCATGATGGGATTTGTTGAAATCCTTCCCTATATATTAAGGAGCATCACCCATATCAACTCAACTGTTACTGATATTATCCTGAAACAACCTGACCTGGTAATTACCATTGATTCGCCCGGATTTTGTTTCCGCGTGGTAGCAAAACTTCGCAAAACTGATATCCAAACCAAGCTTGTGCCCAAGTTTGTGCATTATGTCGCCCCGACAGTATGGGCATATAAACCGCAGAGGGCAAAAAAATGTGCCGAGCTATTCGACCATATGCTGGTACTCTTACCGTTTGAACCACCATATTTTACCAAAGTCGGACTTGACTGTACTTTCGTCGGACATCCGGTCGTTTATGAAAATAAAAAAGGTGACGGTGCAGCGTTCCGCAGCAAATATGACATTCCTGATAGCGTAATGCTTTTCTGCCTGCTACCAGGAAGTCGTGCTGGCGAGGTAAATCGCCATATGCCAATATTTACCAGGGCGATTTCCATGTTGGCGATCTGCTATCCCAACATTGCACTGGCAATTGCTGTTCCCGAACATGCCATGCAGCAGCTGCACCCTTATCTTAATAATTCCCCGTTCCGGGCTATTATCACCGAAAGCGAACAGGATAAAAAAGATGCTATGGCAGCCAGCCAGTTTGCCTTCGTAAAATCCGGCACAGTGGCGTTTGAAGTTGCCGCCGCCGGCACACCAATGCTCATTACCTATAAAATTAATAAATTTTCCGCCTGGTGGTTAAAAAGAATTATAACTACAAAATATGTTAATCTTATCAATATATTATCGAGAAAAGAAGTTATTCCTGAATTGTTACAGGAACAAGCAACCCCATTAATGCTCGCAAGCTGTGCAAATAGCATTTTATCAAGGTCTGAGCTGCAGAATGCCCAGAAAGCAGGCATAAGTAGCGCGCTTAATAAGCTGGTTCCTGAAGATGGGAACAACCCAAGTATGATTGCCGCAAAGAAAATTCTTTCTTTATTGTCATAAATCTTTCCTGATTGTCATAAAACTGTAATAATTCTCAGTTATAGTTGACCCTGTATAGATAGTTTAATAATTCTTTAAGCTATTTATATTACCTTATGGAATTTACCCGAAGCAAAGGCTCAATGTTTGTGTTAAACAATACGCGCCACAGACCCGTGATTAGTTTCCTGCCGAATGCGCTACGTCCTTTGCTGTCTGCCTTGCTGGTTTTTACCTTAATTGCTACTCCAATATCTCCGCTGGTTTCTAATGCTTCTGCTGGCATGGAGTTATCGTTGCCACTTGGTATAGAGACAATGAAAAGTGGATACCCTCTTGGCAGACCTAACGAGGTTGCTGATTTCAACCCGCATTTCGGCATGCTTCCGATAACTGTCCCTGCTCCTATTGCTACCTATGGGCGGGGGCTTTGGTGTTATGGACCAATTTATTTTTGTTATATTGTTGGCTGCGTATGTATCCCGCTCCCAAAGAACTGGTGTCATGATTTCTATGAATGCCTGATGACCAATGTCATTAACCTTGAAGCTACATTAATGATAAAACACGCATGGCCGAAGGGTGGTGAACGTTTACGCGAGCACAGCAATCTTACAGTGTTAAAACCTGACAATTATTACCGCGATAAATGCATGAGCAGTTCCAAGCTTGATTACAACAGGTTTGATCCTAAGACCGGCGGACTGATTGTGGAAAAAGTTAAGGGTGATGACGGAAAAGAGACGCATACTCCGGCAAACTCAGAATTATATGATGATACAAGTACCGGTATGGTTACAGGCTCAAAACCTCCGCTGGGAACCTGCATGTCCAGAGTTAACAACTCCGCTTTCGCAGGCAGAGACCCTAAATTCGCTACCCCGACTAATGGGAATGCAGCCTTCTCTTACTATGTCAATGCCGGTGATGATCCATTCGCAGGTATCGGGAAAGATACTGAAGCTCCGGAAACAATCTATGGAACCAGTAACCGCTATCTTTCAACCACATTTTTCTTAAGTGGAAGGTTTGGCTGCCCGGCCGAGATTTCAGGTATTCCTGTGTCAGGGAAGATAGATGAAGGAAGTCCGGCGAAGACTGCCGCAAAATGGAAAGAAGCCGCTTCAAGATGCTATGATTATTTCATATTCCAGCGGGCGACACATCCGGAATGGACACTGGAACGCCCGGGATCTAGCACTGACGATCCTTTGACTCTTGACAAAGACAGAGGTGGTAACCCTGACCTTGCCATATTTAACAGCTGTCAGCCGCTTATGAGTGGCCCCAATTCAAGGGCTGTGATTTCCGGTCTTTCTGCAGAAGGACGTGGTTTTGCGCCAGTGCTGCAATATCAACGCCCTGATCTGGATGAAGCTGATTACAATCCGCAAGAACACTTGCAAAGAAGCTTTGCAACGCGCTTCCCTGGTCGTCCGATACCTGGCTTCCAGAATCTTTTCCCTTGCGTAAAAAATATGAGCGATGCGGGCACTATTGTGCAAACCGACTGGGAAGTTTTTAACAATACCCTGATTATCAATTACGCAATTTCTGCATTCGTAGAATTAACTGTACTTAGGATAAAATGGGGTCCGCAGTATTTTATACCTATGAGAAATGAACCTTATGCATCTTCAGGGAGTTATAAGTTGGGCTACTGCCCTAATGTTGAGAAAATTATTATTCCTACCCATCCCCTTGCTCCGCGCAATGACATAAGGAGTCTGCAGTATCCTGAAGGCATTTTTAACCCATCAGCATCAGCAATCAGCGAGGCAAAACACCAAGTGGATTTGCTGCTGAGTGGACCTCTGTATCTTTTCAACAGGAATATTACTAATAAATATTTCACCGACCGTGAATATTCTCATATGACCAGCTTTTTTACTCCGGAAGACCGTTTTTTCAATAAATGGTCGTTTGGATATTCCGACTATAACAACCCGACAAAAGTAGCTAGCATTGAAGGACAGATAGAACGCGCAAAGCATCCGGAAGTTATGTGCGCCGTAGTGCCGGTAGATATACTTGAACCAAGACGCAAGGCTTTCAATAGCTGTATTATGGAGCGCATCAATTTTAACTTTGTAACATGGCGGCGCAGAAACTTCCTTTCTTTCTATTACAGCACACAAAATAGTGATGGCGGTCTTAACCTTAGCCTTCCAGTCAATCCTATCGCTGGCGATGTAATAACCGGAATACTTTCAACTATACCAGCGGCTATAACAGCAGGAATTTCTTTCTTTGCCGGCAAAGACGGAACTTTAAAGCCATGGGAAAAACCTTGCGTCACCAGATTTTATGAAAGCGACACTTTTGAAAAATGTCCGGTAGCTATGAGTATTCAGCAATGTTGCCGCATCATCGTAAAAGATGTTGTGCCGATGAATTATATAAAAATCAGAACCTGCGAAGGGTTGCGCCAGAAACGCGATATAGTCTTCAGGTATGATCATATATTTGACTTTTCACAGAGAGCAATTGATACTTTCCAGGATGACTGGGCTATTGCCAACGCAAAAACTCCGGCAGAAAAGTTAATAGCTGAGCAGATTATCTTAATCAAACACCTGGACTTTCCTGTTCCAATCGTTTCTCAGGGCGGAAAATCAATGAAGACTCCTACCAGTAAGGAAGAGTTTAACGCTGTCTATGATATGAATCAGAAACTGACGTTGATTGGCTGTGATGATACAGAACCGGAAACTTATTCTTTTGCATATCATTTTGGTTTATCCAAGTGGTCTGACCAGAAAGTAATTACTCCGATACCTTCTCCCGCATTCGCCATCAGCAAACTTTTTATACCTATTAACCAAGAACTGAAAGGGCTGAGAATAGTAAGCGATGGCATAATAGCGGAAGCACGAAAACTTGCAGCTGCCATAACCGACGTAGAGGGTGTTTCAGCCGCTGATGCCTGGGATGTATATCAGAGTGTAAAAAATCCTATTATCGCCAAGATAAAGGAAGCTGAAGACTTAACCAATAAGCTTCTTCTTGAAGAGCAGAAAGCACTTAAAAGGTTTGAGACTGCGCAGAGAAATGTAAAAAAATTGTTAAGTCCACATGAACTTCTTGCACTCGCAGCAGGTGCTATTTCAATAGATATTCCAGAAGCATTGGGCAGAGAATTGATTGCGGCGGGCAATGACTGGGGCATCAAAAAAGCAGCCGCGAAAGCTGCTGCCATTGCTTTGGAAGCAATAAATTATGTGGAAGGACAGACACTTGCCAAAGCTGAAGGAAAAGCTAAGGATCTTATCACTAAATGGCTTAAAATTAGAGAAAAATATATAGTTGAGAAAGGCAAAAATATTGCTGACGATATAGTTACAAAAGGGATTGGAGCTATTAAAGGGACCCAGGGCAGTCCTATAAAAAGTGCCATTGATAAAAGCATAGCCGCTCTCACTTCAAACCCGGTAACTGAACTTAATACAATATTAACGATGGGAAGCGGTGGCGCACACATGCCTTATATGCGTCGCTGGGACACCGGAACCTCCGCCGGCAACCCGCTGCATGGTGGTAGTTTTATCAATACTCTGGGAAGCTATGACGTAGTGATAGGGGTTGGTCACGAAGAGCGTGACTTCAGCGACGCAACCAACACCACAACCGATGTCAAAACCGTTCAGGATCAGTCCGCGATTGCCGCCGCCTTGAAAAGGCTGGAAGCGGCGCGAGAAGCTTTTGCTAAAATACAAAGGGATTACAACAGCGTTTGCCCTGCATATATTGGGATGTGGAATTTTGACACCTACAGCATCAATTACAATAGATATACTTACACAAGAAAGCTCGCTAACGGAAGCTGTGGAGGTATTTATGATGGTGCGCGAAATCCCTGCTATCCTGCGCAGATGCCTTATCCAAACCTAAATTACCCATTCGTGTCAAGAACTGGTTGTATGAATAATGCTGGTGCCCATTGGGTTGCTTGTAACGTTGCTGGTAATACTGATTGTCTGTTGGCGGAGCTAAACAGGGCCCAAGCAGAGATGGACGCAGCCGAAGCAGCATTTCAAGCAGCTAGACGCCAATCTATTACAACTATCACCACCACCAGTGACAAAGCGGATATACCGTCCGGTGAATCTATGATAAAAACAGCTCACATGGGCAGGGTTGATGGCTGGGATGGTCTTAAAGGACATCAGATGTTGTCTATTTATCGCAAGAATATGTCCTGTATCGGTCGTCATGAAAAACTGTTCAAGGGTGAAGGTGCTGAGAATTTTGTACTGGCAAAAGCCGGTACTGGCTACCGCTCTAAAGATGGCAAGGATTTCCCATGGCCCTTAGCATGGCGCGGTTACGTTACCGACCCGGATAATGAATTTGTAAAAGAAGGTCCGGCTAGATTGACTGGTCTGGATAATGCGAAGATGGGCGATATAATAATTTATACGCTGAGTGGCATGAAAAGAATTGCTTTCGTAGATTATGTAAATAATACAGATCCTAAATTTGTTAAAATAGAAAGCTGGGATCAGGGTAAATTCCCAACCTCTTCCGGAGCCAGCCTGACTTTAGGAACCAGTGTCGACCGGACTATTTACAAATCAGCTGTTCCGGAAATGGAAAAAATCAAAGCGTTGCCAGCAGGCAAAAAAGCCTTGGTAGGCAACCAGCCTTCCTGCGAAGACCCAAGCTATACTTCCTGCATGCTTGGCGGATCTCTGGACATTATCGGCAAAGATGGAGCAGTTGTTGAGAATATTCCTAACAGCACATGGGATAATGTAACAATATACCGTCCATCGCTTGACACTGCTAACCGTCAATGCCCAATGATCAATACAAAGAAAGATGCCGATGGAAATCTGAAAGTACCACTTTCAGAAATGCCAACCGACAGTATCTCATTCTGCATTAACGCAGGCTATGACCCTCCAGTTATTAGAAACGTTGGTTATGACGGTCCTGGTGCTGGTAATATATCTGATACCACCTTGTGCGGTCCTGAGTGGGGTAGCTGTAAATTTTATTCTGACAAAGCAACATTGGCAGAAAAGAAGAAAGAAAGCCTTTGCTTCCCAGGTCGTGAGGTTTGTGAAAATCCAAATTCTGTCCCTCTACCTCCACCTCCTCCGGGATCTGAAGACCAATGCACAGCAGAAGAATATGATGCAGCACTCAGGGCTTATCAGGCTGATTTGAAGAAAATATCTGACGCAAGAATGGCTGAAGATGAAAAAATTCGGAAGGCAATTAAAGCTGTAGAAGATGCGGCGAATGCTCTTCGTGATTATAGAAATAGAATTACAGCTGAGTTAGCCGAGAAAAGATTGGGTAAGTGTACAAAAGATATCGATTCAAGGCTTGCTGAACTGAGAAGGAGACTTGCAGAAGCGCAAAGAAACCTTGCCGATGCGCAGGCTAGAGGTGACCAAGCAGAAATAGATAGATGGACCACCCAGATAGAGAACATTAATGCCGAAATTAGAAGGCTGAGTAATATTTTATGTTTAACTGGTTCTTTAAGAGCTGCAATTGAGGATCTTAGAGCTAAACAGGCTGCCGCTCTTGCTGCCCGTAGAGACCTGGAGAGATATATTGAAGAAAATCCTTTTGATGATAATACCCCGCGTGCAGAAATTGATAGAATAGCTGCTAATATTGCAAGGCTTAGGTATGCGGCTGATAGAGCAGCCGCAGAGGCCGAAGCAGCGCAAGCAAGAGTGGCTCAATTACTGAGAACGTTGGATTGTCTGTGTCCTCCTTCTGCTGCGGATAAGGCAGATCAAGATGCTGCAAATGCTAGAATTAAAGAACTTGAGGATGCTCTTGCAAAAGCTATCCGTGATTTGGAAGCTTTAGAGCAGGATCTTGACAAAATAAGAAATATGAAAGTACCGAAAATGAGCTGCCCTTATGTGCCTCTTGATGAACAATAATTAAACTTTAAACTGGTTTCTCCAACCAAGTTTCGGCTTGCCTCAGCTCTGACTCACTTCCCACATGCAGCCAGTTTCCGTCATGCACCAATGCGCCAATCCGCACAAGATTTCTGTTGTATAAAACATTAAGTGAGAATGCACCTTCCGGCGAATCAGTAAATAACCGACGGCTGATTACCTGCACACCGGTAAAAACAAAAGGTGCTTTTTCACTGGTAAGACGGCGACGCAAACTGCCATCAGTCTCTATAAAGAAATCGCCTGCACCATCATAGCCGATAGCATCCTCTACCTTATGCAGCAATAGCAGCGCATCCATTTTCGCTCCATCCCAATGTTGCCATAAACGCAGCAAAGCAGGAGTTTTACCGGAAAGGCAGATAACATCGCTATTAACTACAAAAAATTCTTCACTATCAAATAGTTTCAGGGCATTCTTAATGCCACCACCTGTTTCTAAAATACCATCTTCCCGCGAGATTATAATATGCGGAGTATTTTTCCTTTGCCGCAAATACCCTTCCAGCATTTCTGCAAGATAATGACTATTTACTACCGCTTCTCCAACGCCGGACTCCACCAGTAAATCCATAGAATAATCTATAAGTGGCTTACCCAGAACCGGAACCAGTGGTTTTGGCATACTGTCAGTTAACGGGCGCATCCGCGTTCCAAAACCTGCAGCCATAATCATTGCCGTCTTCGGCATGTTTTCAGGCCTTGTTATTTCCGACATAATTTTATCTCACCACGAAATTCATCCGCAACATTATAACTCAGCCAGTCACGTAATTCTTTCAACAAAGGATGCTGTATATCTCGTTCGAGATGCTTCCATACTCGCGGCAGCATTTTTAAATAATTCTGCTTACCGTCACGTATCGCAAGCCGCGCAAAAATGCCGATTATTTTGCTGTTACGCTGCGCCCCAAGTATATTATATGCTGATAAAAATAAATCCCTGCCCTGCCCTGTCTGTTTAATATATTTTTCAATCATCAAATCCACCAGTTGCTGCGGAACATCGCGCCGCGCATCTTCAAGGAGTGATACCATATCATAGGCCGGATCGCCAATAACCGCGTCCTGAAAATCAAGCAATCCAATCCGCTTAACTCCTGCGCGCTCAGAAAGCCACATCAGATTATCCGCATGAAAATCACGGTGCACAAATATGTTCTTAGCCAAAGGAAATGAACGTAGTATTTCCCGCCATATTTCCATATATTCGCTACGTAGCTTTGCAACCCTCTCATCTCCCATAATCTGTGGTAAAAACCAGTCAGGAAACAGGCTTATCTCGCGCATATATAACTCCTCATCATAAAAATTCAGAGTCATATCGCTATGTATTGGTGAATTATACCACTGAGCGAGCAAATCAATCGCTGCCGAATAAAGCGGTTTCTCATCATCAATATTAACGTTTAATATTTTGGAAAAGCTCTCATCGCCAAAATCTTCCAGCAGCAGGAAACCTTCACGAATATCACGCGCTAATATTTTCGGTGCACTATAATTTTTATTATATAAATGCTCAGCAATCTGCACAAAAGCTGTAAAATTCTCACCTTCCACCGGCGTATCCATAACCATCGCCTGCTTGCCGGAAATATTAGCCCTTATGTAACGGCGCGCTGAGGCATCGCCCGCCAGAGGTTCGAGCCGCGCTCCGGCAAACTCGGTTTTCTTCATGAAGTTATCTAATTGTTCTGATCTGCGCGTCATATACTCTACCGATTTTCCCAATTCCGCAGATTTATCAGCCTGCCTCCCCAGCTATTGCTAACGTCGGAAACAACAACAATCCTCCCCTGCCCTTGCATCTCCAGCCTTAGAGAAAGGCAGGTATCAGGCAAATATGGAACCACAATCTCCGGCCATTCAATAAGTATTATGCCATCATTAAAAGCTTCTTCCAGCCCCAGCTCCAATAACTCATTTTGATGTTTCAGACGGTATAAATCCAGATGCCAGACCGCACCTCCCCCCATCGCCGGATAAGTCTGTACCAGAGTAAATGTCGGGCTGACTATTTCTTCTGTAGATTCGCAAATTTTCCGGATGAAGCCACGGGCAAATGTAGTTTTCCCTACACCAATATCGCCATAAAGCAATACGCAGTCACCAGCCCTACACAAACTAGCAAGTTCTGCTGCAAAATCAGCGGTTTCCTCCGGTGTTTCCAGAAAACAGCGAAATTCGCTAGTCACGCTCATCTAACCACGCCATCTGGATAGCCTCAAGCAGCTTTTCATTGCAGCCATTCGGGTCATCGTTAAATTCAGGAAGGTCAATTACCCACTGCCGCAAATCGGTGAAACGCAAATTGACGTTATCCGCATCAGGATGCAACTCCTCCAGGCGAATAGCTACTTCTCTAATATCGACCCAGCGCATACCTACCCCAAAAAGAACTGGTTACAACTTTCTAAACCAGCTCACTGTAAAACATTAGTTAGGAAGGTGCAATTATTATAAAAATCAAGTCCGAAAGACTGTCAGAAATTTTTGCCTTCCGCTGCAAAGCGCAGCGTGACTTCAAATAATAACTGCACAGTTATTATCTGAAATAACTATAAGATGTTTTTATATGGCAATTTCTATGGTAATAAAATTATATATTAACACAAAAAAGCAATTATAAACTATGCCGGGTTTACGTCACTTAAAGAGTTTGCCACCTGCTATCCCCAGACAACGGAGTCCTTTTCGTCTGGTGAAAATCATTATTATTGCCGCTATTCTTGGAAGCCTGCTGCGACTTTTTCCCGCCATTAATATCTTCTCAGCAGCTGACAATGTTGGGATATTCAGCGGTGATGGCTACACTGGGATAAATAACAGTCCTATAGGAGGAATTGGCTCTCCTTACCAATCAACCTATATGGGAAAAGCTGCTTTAGGCGGTTCTTCACCTTCTTTCGAAGGTAGTTTTTCTGCGGATGAGACTCTTCCTAAAGTATATTCCACTCCACTTATTAAAGCAGCAAGCAATGGTAATTTACAGGAAGTTGCGGAGCTGCTTGCTGATGGCGCACCTGTTAATGGTCGTGATAGTGAAAAACGCACCGCACTGATAGCTGCCGCTTATTTAGGAAAAAATGAAATATGTGCCCTGCTACTGGATAACGCCGCAAGTCTTGCCCAAAAAGATAAGGATGGTTACAGCGCCCTTGATTTTGCTGCGGCGCGCGGCTTGGTAGATACGGTGAAGTTACTGCTAAGCAAAAGCAAACAGCCTGATGTGTACTATCATACTCATTATGCCATGATGATGAAGGCGGCATTTTCCTCGGTGATTGAGTTTATGCCTAAAGGAAAAGGGAAAATACCATACGTAAACCGTATCTCTCCGGAAGATAAAACGCCATTACATGTTGCGGCAAGCGGCGGCTCTGTAGATCTGGTGGATAACATGCTGAAACGTGGCGCAAAGGTGAATTTAACCAATAGAAAAGGGCAAACTCCCCTGCACTCAGCGGCAATGAGCAATAAAGCTTTTGTAATTTCGCAGTTGCTTAAGAAATCAGCAAAAATTAACGTCGCCGATACTGAGGGAAATACTCCACTTATGCTGGCAGCAGAACAAAACCATAAAGAGGCTGTAATGCTGCTTCTTTCTAAAGGTGCTGATCGGAAACTCCGCAATAAGAAAGGCGAAGATGCCGTAACTATCGCCGGGAATAAGGGTTTTTCTGAAATAGTCGCGGTTTTACAAAAGAAATAATATTGAGAAATTGATTTATTTCAATAGATTATAAATTGCAACAAAAACTTCTCTATATTCACCGGAAATTATTAGTAAACTGTCTGGATAACTCGCAATTACAACCAATTGATAAAGAAAAAATTATGCCCGGAGAAGTTAGACAGCTCAGCTATCGTGATCAAATAAAAGACCTGCTTGGTAAAATAATGAATCATGAAATATCAGATGCCGAGGTTAAAAAAAAGGGTAGGGAAATAACTATTGAAGTTAATACCAATGAAGTAGGTGCTATACGTATCCAGCACCATTTACAGCAATCAGACATAAAACGTGACGTTGCTAAAGCTTATATATTCGAGTTTACTGATAGCAAGAACTCTGTAGATTACCTGCATAATAAACTGCTAGAAGGTATGACTAGCCGTATTATTGTGGATATAGAGGCAAACTCATCCGGTTTTAGCAACCCTTTTCTTAAAAAAGACGTGGCAAGATTTTCTCTGCAAGCAGCAAAAAATGCAGTAAATAACCTTGGACATGAAGAAACAATAACAGACCCTATTGCAAGACATTTTATAGATGAATTGGAGAAAAACTTCAAAGGCGCAGACGAGGTTACAAAAAAAATATATGCCCATAAAGTACTTGATAAAGTAATTGAGATTACTGGTGTAAGGCTAGACCAATCGCCAAAACGCAGCTAAATTCCGGCTTCCACTGGAATTATAAATAGTGTAGAAGCGGCATATGCACCCGTAGCTCAGCTGGATAGAGCGTTGCCCTCCGAAGGCAAAGGTCAGCAGTTCGAATCTGCTCGGGTGCACCATATCTTTTACACCGTTTTTGAAACCGTTTAATGCCTTGAAAGACATAGATAAATCTGGTGTTCGAAATGAGCTTTTGCGGTCATACACAAGACACCCCGCGCTAGAGCAAAGTTTGCGCGTTCGTCTTGATTTTCTGGCGTTTGCAGG